>OLNQ01004375.1_pt1 | contig 10668 bp, 11 predicted proteins | sample 1672821 | NCBI WGS metagenome assembly OLNQ01 (sample SAMEA3136727, study PRJEB25190) | human gut metagenome | biome: human gut; feature: human-associated habitat; material: faeces | place: Austria | collected 2013
CGGTAGCTGCGGCGGACAAGCAGGGCGGCCAGCCGGTATTTCAGGCCCTCGAAGAAGCCGTGATCCGTCACGCCGTCACGCAGCTGCCACCAGGTCAGAATGACGCTGAGGTCCGCCGCCGCATCCAGCGCCGGGTTTTCTTCCCCGCAGGGGCAGCCCCGGATGGGATGCACCGGGCAGCGATGGCGAGCGCAGGAAAAGCCGCTGCCGCCGGCCAGCAGAATGGCCAGAAAGGTCAGATCGTAGTTCAAGATCATCCGGGCCGGCAGGCCGTACCGCCGTCCCAGCGTGCGGCACAGGCCGCAGTAGGCGCTGCGGAACAGGTCTGTCTGCTCCTGAGTCAGCCGATCCGCCGCAGGACGCACATAGCCGAACATCAGAACTCCCGCACCACCGTGTAGGTCAGGGCCTCCGTCTTTTTGGCGTGGCGGTCACAGGCCACGCTGGGCAGGAAGGCCAGCGCCGCTGCGCCGATGGCGATGGCGTAGCGGACGCCCTCCGCCAGTCCCTCCGACAGGAAGTAGCCCAGCAGGAAGCCCACCACCGGCAGCAGATATACCAGCGCCACGACACCCAATATCTTCCGGGTGGCGCTCTCCACCACCACCTTCTGGCCCGGACGGGCACCGACGGTGTTCAGCGCCTTGACGTAAACGGAAACGCCGCTGACGCCGCAGCCCGCGCACTCCTCGCAGTCATGGCCGCAGGCGGACTTCCGGGGAACGGAGATCTCCGCGTGGGTATCGTCCAAAATTCTTTCAACTGTTGCAATCTGTGTCATGGTATCGCTCCTAATTTTCTGTCAAATGCTGTGGCCGCGCCAGTTCAGGATTCGGGAATACGGACCTGAATCTGATAGGTCCCGGAAACGCCGATGGTCTTTCCGTCTCCCACCCGGACCTGAGCCGGGATCATATAGGTGCCGGAGGCCACCGCGTAATCGCTGAGATCCGCCACCACCGCCACATCTTCACCGGTGATGCCCTCCATCTCCACCGCTGTGCCGAAGATCCGCACGGAGAGTTCCTGTGTCAGAAGCTCCACGTTCCGGCTGGCCGAGGCGTTTTCCACCCGGATGTTGTGAGTGGTCACATCCGCCACCGTCTTATCCGGATAGCCGATCTCCAGTGTGGCCCGGGTCACGCCGCTGAGATTCTCGCAGCCGTCCGGCACCAGAATGGCGTAGCTGTGGCTGGTGCTTTCCGTGGTCACGCTGAGCAGATCAAAGCTGTCCAGCACAATGGAATCCATATCGTTCAGAACAGAGGCGTCACCGGAAACCACAACGCTCTCCGGCTTGATGGCCCAGATCATGTTCTCCAGCTGTGCGCCGGGAGCTTCCTTGAAGTCCACCGTCAGCTTCAGCTCCTTGGTGACGTACACCGGCAGAGTCGCCTGGATCTGACCCGCCTCGGCATGGATGCCGGAGAGGTTCAGCACCTGGCCGTCCTCATCATAGAACTGATAATCCAGATCCGCCGTGACGGTCTCCTTGGTATTCTTGCCGATGTCAAAAATCACCTTGGCATAGCTGACCTTGGCAATTTCCTCTTCCTGGCCCCGGACGGCGATACTGGTCTGAGAAAGCTGGACCTTACCGGCGGAATAGCCCTCCGCCACATTGCCGGTGAGCTCGCAGCGCAGCTCCACTTCCTTATGGCTCAGTTCGCAGATATTGACCGTGGCCATATAGAGGCTCTGCTCCTCTACCGAGGTATTGCCGGAGTTGAATTTCCGGTCCGTATAGGTCAGATCCGGCTTCACGCTCTGGATGCCGGCCTCCGTGATACTGGCCAGATTGGCCGTTACCCGGATCTTGGAACGATCCAGCTGAACAATGTGCCGCCGGTTTCCCTTAAAGGTGATGTCGATGGTGGTGCTGGTACCGCTGTCTTCGCCTTCCGCCAGCATCAGCCCATTGTCTGCCAGTGCGTCCTGATTGATATACTCAATGGGGATTCCCGTAACGGTCTGGGTCACCACCCGCCCGTTGAATTCGTCCACATAGTACCAGATACCGGCGGCGATCACGATGGATAGGACCAGATACAGGATATTCCGCGGATTCTGTGTCTTACGCATCTTCCTCGCCTCCATTCTTTTTGCTCCGCAGGAGGTTCAGCAGGTTGAACTTCAGACGGTCCTCGCTGTCTTCCTCCCGGGGAAGCAATTCATTCCGCAGGAGATTTTCCAGCGTCTCCGGCTTGAGATGCCGCTTGAGCATTCCGCCGATGGCCACGGAAATGGAGCCGGTCTCCTCGGAGACGATGACCACCACGGCGTCGGAGTTTTCACTCATACCGATACCGGCCCGATGGCGCATACCCAAGTCGCGGGAGAGGTTCACGTTCTTGCTCAGGGGCAGCATACAGCCAGCGCCCAGCACCCGCCCGTGGCGCACGATCACCGCGCCGTCATGCATGGGGGCCTTGACGAAGAAAATGTTTTTCAGCAGCTCGGCGGACACTGCCGCGTCCAGCACCGTGCCGCTGCGGACCATATCGTCCAGCAGGATCTCCCGTTCAAAGACGATGAGGGCGCCGGTGCGGCTCTGGGACATTTCCGTGCATGCCAGCACCGTCTGTCCGATGGCCTGTTCCATCGTGCTGGCGGATTCCTCATGGATGAAGAAGGCCACCAGACGGCGGCTGCCCACCTGCTCCAGTACCCGGCGGATCTCCGGCTGGAACAGAATGATGAGGGCCAGCAGGCCCAGATTGACCATGCGGGTCATGATGTAATTGATCCCGTTCAGATGCAGGGCAGAGGACAGCACCAGCGCCGCCAAAAAGATCAGCAGTCCCTTTACCAGACTGGCCGCCTTGGTGCTCTGCACCAGTGTGAAAATTTTATAGAGGACAAATGCCATGATGGCAATATCCAATATATCTGAAATCCGAATGGTCAGCAGATACCGGACGACCCAGCCGCTGACCTGCGCGAACGTTACATTCATCGCTCCAACTCACCTCTCTGCGGGTTATAGGCATTCATTTTTATATTATAGAGAAGCGGACTGTAAAATTCAAGGAAAACCGTTAAAAATTCATGGTCCGTTCAGAATTATTTTCCGGTTTCCATGGATATCCACCTTGTTACCGTTTCGGAACAGGAAAAACCCGGAGCACTGCTCCGGGTTTAGGTTCGGTCTTAGCTTCGGTCTCAGGTCTTATCTTCGGAGAATATCCCCCACGGCCTCCGCCAGCCGGTCCGCCTCCTGAGGCGTGTTGAAGGCGGAAAAGCTGACCCGGACCGTGCCGGTGTCCAGCGTCCCGGCGGTGCGGTGGGCCAGCGGCGCACAGTGCAGCCCCGCCCGCACCGCGAACCCCCGCCGCGCCTGCGCTTCGCCCACGGTCTCCACGTCCCGCCCCGGCACCCGGAAGGACACCACTCCCGCCTGGGCCGGGCAGCCGGGACGGGCAAACACCTCCACCCCGGGCAGGCGGCGCAGACTCTCCGCCGTCCGGCAGGTCAGGGCGTGTTCATGGCGCAAAATGGTCTGTGTCCCCTGTCGGCGGACAAAGCGAACGCCCGCCAGCAGGCCTGCGATCCCCGGCATATTGTGAGTCCCGGCCTCTAAGCGGTCCGGCAGGAAGTCCGGCATCTCCTGACTGAGAGAAATACTCCCCGTGCCGCCCTCCAGCAGCGGTCTTGGGATCTGACCGTCCCCGCACAGGAGCACGCCGGTGCCCTGTGGGCCGTACAGCCCCTTGTGTCCCGGCATGGCAATATACGCCGCTCCAAGGCTTTTCATATTGATCGGCAGGATACCGGCAGACTGGGAGGCGTCCACGATCAGCGGCACGCCACGGCTGCGGCAAAGTGCCGCCACCTTTTCAACGGGCTGGACAAAGCCGAACACATTGGACACATGATTGCAGATCACAACGTCCACGCCGGGCACGATCAACTCGTCAAAGGCCCGGATCGCTGCCTCCTGATCGAACAGCGGTCCGCCTGCTACGGACACCTTGGCTTTTAGGGCCGTCAGCGGTCGGGTGACGGCGTTGTGCTCATATCCGGAGATCACCACCCGTCTGCCGGGGGGCACCAGACTTTTGATGGCAATGTTCAGGGCATGAGTGGCGTTCAGTGTAAAGGCCACGCCCTCCGGGCCGTCAAGGCCAAACAGCTCCGCCAGCTCCGTGCGGCACCGGAAGGCGGTGTCCGCAGCCCGCATAGCCAGCGGATGCCCGCCCCGCCCCGGCGAACTCATAGAGGCCAGCGCCTCCGTCATGGCCCGCCCCACCGCAGGCGGCTTTTGGAAGGTGGTGGCCGCGCTGTCCAGATAGATCATAGGCCCACCTCCTGAATATCCCCGCCCCGCTGCACATAGATCCGCAGGGGGCCAAGCCCCTCCCGCCGCAGGAGCGACAGGGCCGCTCCCAGATCGTAGGGCGAGATCCGCACCACATAGGCGCAGCCCAGATCCGTCAGGTCACGGGGCGCCCGAAAGAGCTGGCTACGGATCCCTGCACGGTTCAACGCTCTTTGCATCCGCTGCGCATACGTCACGGAGCGGGCAAGGATCAGATCATATTCCACGCTTGTTCCTCCTTCTCTTCGCTCTTTCTGCGACGCGAGCATACCGGCCTTACGTCCGGTATGGCAGCGTAGAAAAAAGGAGACGTACCGAATGTACGTCTCCTTGTAATATATGCACTGTAACGGTCATTTGACCGTCTCGATCAAAGCCACGGCATGGGCCGCCATCCCGGAGCCGTCCCCGGTGAAGCCAAGGCCCTCCTCCGTGGTGGCCTTCACATTCACCCGCTCCGGGTCGATGTGCAGCGCCATTGCTATGTTTTCCGCCATCTGCTGTCGGTAGGGGCCTACCTTCGGAGCCTGCGCCAGCAGCGTGGCGTCGATGTTCACCACGGCGCGGCCCTTTTCCGCCAGCAGCCGTCCTACCTCCGCCAGCAGCTTCAGACTGGAAATACCGGCGTAGGCCGGGTCCGTATCCGGGAACAGCTTGCCGATGTCCCCCAGCCGGGCAGCCCCCGTCAGAGCGTCCATCACGGCGTGGACCAGTACATCCGCGTCAGAATGGCCTAAAAGTCCCTTTTCGTAGGGGATCTCCACGCCGCCTAAGATGAGTTTGCGGCCCTCTGTCAGCCGGTGGACATCATATCCGTGTCCAATTCGCAGGTCCGTCATCAGCGTCCCTCCCGTTCCGCTAAAATAGCCTCCGCGATCACCAGATCCACTGGGGTGGTGATCTTCAGATTTTCCTCGTCGCCGTCGATGAGATAGACCACCTTCCCCAGCCGCTCCACAGCAGAGCAGTCATCGGTGACGGGCACCTCGTTTTCCAGCGCCGACTGCAAGGCCGCCTTCAGCAGATCCGCCTCAAACACCTGAGGCGTCTGCACCGCCCGGAGGGTACTGCGGTCTGGGGTGCCGGTCACGGCGCCGTCCTCGGCCACGGTCTTGATGGTGTCCTTCACCGGCACCGCCGGGGCCGCCGCGCCGCACTTAGCCGCCGCCTCCACCGTGCGGTCGATGAGCGCCGGCGTTACCAGCGGGCGGGCGCCGTCCTGCACCGCCAGCAGCTTCGCCTCCGGGGAGGCTTCCAATGCCGCCAGCAGCACGGAATGACACCGGCTCTCACCGCCCCGCACCACCTTGCTGCATTTCGTAATGCCGTAGGTCTTGCACAGGGTCGAGATGTCCACCAGTGCGTCCTCCCGGGCAGCAATGATGATCTCGTCGATAGCGGCTGCCCGCTGTAACGCTGTCAGCGTCCGCATCAGGACAGGAACATTGTCCAGAAATTCCATCAGCTTGTCTGTGCCGCCCATACGGCTGGAACTGCCCGCCGCCGCCACCAGCGCCGTGCAGAATGGCCGGTTGGCCTCCCTTATTTTCCGAAACAGGGAACGCATGATCCCCTCACCCCTTTTTGTCTATGTTTTTCCTGATCAGCCACATAACCGCCAGCAGCACGGCAGCCAGAACCGCCGTAACGATCCCCTGAAACTTCAGGTCCACATACCAGGGTGCCGACTGCATAGCGTACAGATCCGGACGGGCCTTGAAATCAAAGTACAGGTAGATACATCTTCCTAAAAATATACCGATGCTGCATCCAAGAAAGAGCTTCAGTGTCGCGTACAGCCGCTTCATTTCAGCAGCTCCGCGAACTCGTCCTCCGTCAGTACGGGGACGCCTAACTGCTGGGCCTTTGTCAGCTTGCTGCCCGCAGCCTCGCCCGCCACCACATAGGTGGTCTTTTTCGACACGGAGCCGCTGGCCTTGCCCCCCCGGAGGACGATCTCGTTCTCCGCCGTTTTCCGGTCAAATCGGGTCAGGGTGCCGGTGAGCACAAAGGTCATGCCGGCAAAGCGGTCATCCACCTTCTGAACGGTGCTGTCCATATTGACCCCGGCGGCCTTCAGTCGGGCAATCAGGTCCTTGGCCTGAGGCTGGTTCAAATAATCCACAATGCACTTGGCCGTGATCTCACCCACATCCGGGATCTCCGTCAGTTCCTCTGTCGGAGCGGCGGTCAGGGCATTCAGGGTCCCAAAGTGCCGGGCCAGCACAGCGGCGGCCTTCTCCCCCACCTGACGGATGCCCAAGCCGTAGATCAGCTTGCTGAGGTCATTGGCTTTGGATTTTTCAATGGCCCGGATCAGATTTTCGGCAGATTTCGCCCCCATGCGGTCCAGCTGGGCCACATCCTGCGCATGAAGGTCATAGAGATCCGCCACGTTGGCGATCAGCCCGTTTTCCACCAGCTGGGCCACCACCGCCGGGCCGAGGCCCTCAATGTCCATGGCGTCCCGGCTGGCAAAGTGGGTGATGTTCCGCTGAAGCTGGGCGGGACACTCCGCGCCAGTGCAGCGGAGAGCCGCGCCATCCTCGTCCCGGACCACCGGCGCGCCGCAGACCGGACACACCTCCGGCAGGGTGTAGGGCTTCGTCCCCTCCGGGCGCTTTGTCAGATCCACGGACAAAATCTCCGGGATGATCTCTCCCGCCTTCTGCACCAGCACCGTATCTCCGATGCGGATGTCCTTTTCCGTGATGAAATCCTGATTGTGGAGGGTGGCGTTGGTGACGGTGGTGCCCGCCAGACGCACCGGGGTCAGTACCGCCTTGGGCGTCAGGACGCCGGTGCGCCCCACCTGCACCACGATGTCCGTCACCGTGGCGTATTTCTTCTCCGGGGGATACTTATAGGCCACGGCCCACTTGGGGAATTTGGCCGTGGAGCCGAGGATCGTGCGGTCCGACAGGCTGTTCACCTTCACCACCGCGCCGTCAATATCAAAGGGATAGTCCATCCGCTCGTCATTGATCCGGAAGATCTCCGTCTGGATCTCCGATGTGCCGCGGAGGGTCTTGTGGGGGATGACCTTGAACCGCTGGGAGGCCAGATAATCAAGGGTCTCCGCGTGGGAGGTGAATTCCCGGCCCTCCGCCAACTGCAAATTGAACACGGCGATGTCCAGCTGCCGCTGGGCGCAGATCTTGGAATCCAGCTGCCGCAAAGACCCGGCGGCGGCGTTCCGGGGGTTGGCCATCAAGGGTTTGCCCTCCAGCTCCCGCTTGGCGTTGATGCTCTCGAACACGGACCGGGCCATGTAGACCTCGCCCCGAACGATGAGCCGGGGCAGCTTTTCCGGCAATGTCATGGGAATGGAACGGACGGTGCGGAGGTTCTCCGTCACGTCCTCGCCCACCCGGCCGTCTCCCCGTGTAGCGCCCCGGACAAACACGCCGTCCCGGTATTCCAGCGCCACGGACAAACCGTCCACCTTGGGCTCCACGGAGTATTCCGCCATGGGTCCCAGGGCCTCCTCCATCTTCTCGCAGAAGGCGGCTACCTCGCCCTCGTTGAACACATCCTGAAGGCTTTCCAAAGGTACCTCGTGGGTATAGGGCTGGAAGGCATCCAGAATTTTGCCGCCTACCCGCTGGGTGGGGGAATCCGGTGTGATCTCCTCCGGGTGCTCCGCTTCCAGTTCCTCCAGGCGGCGGTTCAGACGGTCATATTCATAGTCCGGGATCACCGGGGCGTCTAAAACATAATAAAGATACCCCTGTTCCGTAAGATAGGCCCGCAGAAAGGCCAGTTCGTCCTTGTAATCGGCAAACTCCGTGCGAAATTCCATGGAGCGTCCTCCTTAGTCTTTGTTGAGTATGTAATCCTTGGCGTCGCCGGCATAGGCGTCCGGGTCCGTCGCAAAATAGGTATAGGTCCCCGGCACCTCCCCCACGATCACCGTTTCCGCCACGGTGATCTCGTTGGTCACCTGCGTCACGGTGGAATATCCCGGCAGGAGGATGCTGACGTACACGTCGATCCGCAGAACGATCCGGTGCTTGGTCTGGTTGATCCCGGCAGACTCGAACTGGTTTTCAAACCGGGCCGACGAGGACCCCACCGACTCCATCCGCACGGAGATCCGAGGTCCCCGGCCCGCCAGCAGGGGTGAGCCGGTCAGACTGCCCACCGGGATGGACAATTCTCTTGCGGAAACCTGATCAATGCGGCCCAGAATCAGATTCAAGATCTGGGATTGCAGCCGGTTAAAGGCCGCCATATTGCTGCGGACCATGGTGATGCGGCCCTCGTTGTCCTTTTCGTAGCTGACTAACTGCTCGTAGGCGATCTGGCCGCTGTCGATGGCCTCGTTCACCGCCTGATAGACGATGCGGTTCACGGCGTTGGATACCCGCGTGGTGGCAAGGCTCCCCAGCAGAGGCCGCATCTGTGCCCCCGCATACAGGGCAAATGCCAACAGCCCGGATATGGCCAACAGCAGCAGCGCCCGCCGGATCTGGGGGCCATCCGGCCCCCGGTGATAGTAGAAAAATCCGGGACCCACAGCCCCACCTCCTCCGCTTTCGGCTCTTATCAGCTTATGCGGAAGGGCTTATTCATTATTTCAGTTCGTTGACGATAGCCTTGAACACCTGGCCCCGCTCCATGAAGTTGGCAAAGCGGTCAAAGGAGGTGCTGGCCGGGGACAGGATCACCACGTCCCCCGGCTGGGAGCGGGCGTCGGCAATGGCCACCGCCTCGTGGTAGTCCGCCACGTCGAGGATCTCCAAGCCGTGATAATTTTCCGCCTGCTCCACGGCCTCCCGGATCACCCCCGCCGTTTTGCCGCACAGCAGCAGCAGCTTGACGTGATCGTTCACCACAGGGCCGAGGGGGGCGTAGCTGATGCCCTTATCCTTGCCGCCGGCGATGAGGATCACCTGCTCCGGGAAGGAATTCAGGCCCGCGATGGTACGGCTGGGGCTGGACGCGATGGAATCGTTGTACCAGCGGACGCCCTTTCGGGTGCGGATCAGCTCGATTCGGTGCTCCACGCCGCCGAAGGTCTTTGCGATCTCCCGCATGGTCTCATAGCTGACCATACCCCGCACGGCGGCGAAGGCCGCCATGTAGTTTTCAATGTTGTGGACGCCGGGCAGGAGGACGTCCTTTGTCTCCATTATGGGCGTCACCGTACCGTTGGCGGCCTCGTAGATCACGCCGTTCTCGCAGAATACGCCGTTGTCCACCCGCTGCTTCCGGGAGAACCAACGGACCTCGCCCACCGCTTTCGCGGCCTGCTCCACCGTATCGGCATTGTCGGCGTTGAACACGGCAATATCGCCGGCAGTCTGGTGTGTAAAGATGTTTGCCTTTGCATCCACATACTCCTGATAGTCCTTGTGGACATCCAGATGGTTAGGCGCCAGATTGGTGGTCACCGCGATATGGGGGCTTGTTTGCATGGTCATCAGCTGGAAGGAACTGAGCTCCAGCACCGCCATATCCTCCGGTGCGATCTCCGGGGTGTCGCACAGCAGCGGATGGCCGATATTGCCGCCCACATGGACGATCTTTCCCTCCGCCGCCAGCAGCTTGGAGATAATGGTGGTGGTCGTCGTCTTGCCGTCGGAACCGGTCACCGCCAGAATGGGACAGGGGCAGACTGCAAAGAATGCCTCCATCTCCGAGGTGATGACGCTGCCGCCGGCCACAGCCGCCGCCAGCTCCGGCACATCCGGCCGCAGACCGGGGGTACGGAAGATCACATTCTCATGGAGGTCCGCCAGATATCCGCTCCCAAGACGCAGCTTGCAGCCCTGAGCCGTCAAAGCCTGCCCCAGTTCTCCCAGATCCTCTTTTTTATCCCGGGCGGTGACGTCGATCCCCCGCTCCAGAAGTTTTTCGATCAGGGGACGGTTGGATACGCCCACGCCGATCACACCTACCGTCTTTCCCTTCAGGGAGGACAGATATTCTTCAAAGGTCATAAAAACGCTCCTTTATAAAAGCCGTCTATCATCGCGGCTTTCGCCCGGTTATCATACCACACGCCGCAAAAAAAATCAATGTAAGGGATCTTTTTTTCTGTTTCTCACCGGGCCGCTCCCTCCCTTTGACCTTTTTCGATGTTCTTTCACTTGACAAGCGTCCGTTTTGCAGATACAATGAAATGTAGTATTGAAAACTATTTTTGCCGATCCACTGTCAACATCCTGTGGGTCGAGGTAGGAGTGTGTCATCATGTTGAATCTTGTCAGCGACAGCAGCTGTGATCTGATCTCCGGGGAACTCAATTCCCCTTACGCCCGTCTGACAGTAGCGCCCATGTGCCTGCACGTCGGCGGTCAGGACTATCTGGATACGCCGGAGCTGGATATTCCGGCATTGCTGAG
>OLNQ01004384.1_pt1 | contig 10655 bp, 20 predicted proteins | sample 1672821 | NCBI WGS metagenome assembly OLNQ01 (sample SAMEA3136727, study PRJEB25190) | human gut metagenome | biome: human gut; feature: human-associated habitat; material: faeces | place: Austria | collected 2013
CTAATTTAGTTCGGTGAAGCAGAAAAGCCTTACCGTGAGGTAAGGCTGCTGAAAAAATTATTTTCAGTTTTGTTCTTTGATAATAAAACAAGTGTATTGTATAATATAGACAAAAAAGGAGGTATTATGTCAAGAATCATTTTTCATATAGATGTTAATAATGCTTTTTTATCATGGACAGCTGTTTATTTATTAAAAAAAGGATACAAAAAGGATATTAGAAAGATTCCATCCGTTATTGGTGGGGATGAAAAGCAAAGAAAAGGGATAGTGCTTGCTAAAAGTCCTGTTGCTAAGAAATATGGAATCGTTACAGCAGAGACTTTGTATAGTGCAAGAAAAAAGTGTGGTTGGATAGAAATTTTTCCACCTAACTATCCTTTTTATGTAGAACAGTCTAAAAAACTATATGATTATTTAGCTAGTTATACTCCTAACATTGAACAATATTCAATAGATGAATGTTTTTTAGATATGACAGGTACCTCTTTACTTTATGGTAATAATTATGTAAAACTTGCTTATAAAATAAAGAATGATATTAGAGAAAAATATGGTTTTACAGTAAATATTGGAATTGGTGAAAATAAGCTTTGTGCTAAAATGGCCAGTGACTTTGAAAAACCAGATAGAGTTCATACTCTCTATATGAATGAAATTGAAACTAAGATGTGGTCCCTTCCCGTAAATGATTTATTTATGTTAGGAAGAAGTTCTGCTAGAAGGTTAGAAGAGCTGGGAATAAGAACAATAGGAGATTTAGCTAAATGTTCACCTACCTTTTTAAAGAAACACTTTAAAAAACAGGGTGATTATTTTCTAGAAGCTTCTAGAGGAATTGATTATTCACCTGTTGTTCCTAAAAGTGATAAAAATAAATGTATTAGTATTTCTAGAACTCTGCCATATGACTATACAAAGAAAGAAGAATTAGAAAAAGTTTTATTTGATGAAGTAGAAAGTGTTACCTTTGATCTTAGAAGAAAAAATCTTTATGCTAGGGCAGTTGCTATTACATATAGAAATTTTCTATTTAAAAATTACTCCCACCAAATGACTATGGATAATTCGACTAATTCAACTGCTGATATATATAATCAAGTATTAATTTTACTTTCAAGAAGTTGGCGGGAAGAGCCTATTAGAAATATAGGTATTAGACTTTCGGACTTAACAGATGAAAAAAAAGAACAGATGTCAATTTTTGATAATATGGAAAAAAAAGAAGTTAGTGAAGTTGAAAAGGTAATGGATGAAATTATAAATAAATTTGGAAGGGATAGTGTAAAATTTGCTAGTAAAACTACTAAAAAAATTAAAAATTAGCGGCTTTACACTTTTTTTAGAAAAAATATTCACAAAAAATCAATTTTTTAAGGAAAAATTGCTTGTTTTTATAGAAATAGTATGTTAAAATTAAATACGTGTGACTGCTTAGATGTGAGAGGTTGCCGATACGCCAGGTTAAGTTGACAATGGAAATCGGGTTATTCGCACGGAGCAAGTCTATACTAGATATAGGCGAAGGGAGGAAGTTACTATGTCAACAGAAAAAGTTCGCATCAAGTTAAAGGCTTATGATCACAGAGTGCTTGACGATGCTGTAACAAGAATTGTAGAAACTGTCAAAAGAAGTGGAGGAGAGGTTGTTGGACCTGTACCATTACCTACTGAAATTGAAAAGTTTACAATCTTAAGAGCTGTTCACAAATATAAAGATAGTCGTGAACAATTCGAAATGCGTACACACAAACGTTTAATTGATATCAAAAATCCTAATAAGGATGCAATTGAAGCTTTAAAACGTTTAGATTTACCAAGTGGTGTAGACATTCAAATCAAAATGATTTAATAGGAGGAAAAAATGAAAGGAATCTTAGGAAAAAAAGTCGGAATGACACAAGTTTTCACAACAGAAGGAAAATTAATTCCTGTAACTGTTGTTTCTGTTGAGCCTAATGTTGTAACTCAAATTAAGACAACAGAAAAAGAAGGTTATGATGCAATTCAATTAGGGTTTGATACTATTACTGAAAAAAGAAGTAATAAACCAGAAATTGGTCATGCCAAAAAAGCTAATACAGAACCTAAGCGCTTCTTAAAAGAAATCAGGGGCGTTGATACAAATGATTATACTTTAGGTCAAGTAATTGATGCTTCAATTTTTGAAGCTGGAGAAATAGTTGATGTAACAGGTATCAGCAAAGGAAAAGGTTTCCAAGGTGTTATCAAACGTTATAATCAATCTCGTGGACCTATGGGACACGGTTCTCAATACCATCGTGGAGTTGGTTCTTTAGGTACAATGAGACCAATGCATGTATTAAAAGGTAAAAAGTTACCTGGACAAATGGGTAATGTAAAATCTACTGTTCAAAATCTTGAAATCGTTGCAGTTGATTTAGAAAATAACATTATCTTAATTAAAGGAAACGTACCTGGACCAAAAAAAGGTCTTGTTCAAATCAGAACAGCCGTTAAAAAGCCAAGTCAAAAAAATGATGCAGCTGACTTAATTACTTATCAAAAGGAATCTAATGAAGTTATCGAAGAAGCTGTAGAAGCACCAGTTGAACAAGTAGAAGAAAAGTCAGAATAATCATCACAAAATAAAAGAAAGTGATTGAAGGAGGAAAAAGCATGAAAAAGGTAAAACTTATAAACCTTAAGGGTGAAGAAGTTAAAGAATTAAAAGTAAATGAAATTTTTGATATTACCCCAAATGATAAAGTATTATATGATGCGATTATTCTTCAACAAGCATCATTACGTCAGGGGACACACTCTACTAAAACTCGTAGTGAAGTAAGAGGTGGAGGAAGAAAACCATGGAAACAAAAAGGTACAGGACATGCCCGTCAAGGTTCTATTAGAGCTGTTCAATGGGTAGGTGGTGGACGTTATGGAACACCAGTACCACGTGACTATAGTAAAAAACAAAATCGTAAAGAACGTCGTTTGGCTTTAAAAAGTGCATTTGCTCATAAATTCTTAGATGGAGAAGTTATAGTAATTGAAGAATTAGTTTTTGGAACACCTAAAACTAAAGAAATGGCAACTTTACTAAAAAATATGAAAGTTGAAGATAAAAAAGTATTATTTGTTGTAGACCAATTTGAAGAAAACGTAATATTAGCTTCAAGAAATTTACAAAACGTTGCTTTAATTTCTAGTGATGAAGTAAATGTTCTTGATATTGTAAATAGTGACGTTATGGTTATGACAGAAAAAGCTCTTAAAGACGTAGAGGAGGTGCTTAAATAATGGATACTAAGTATTTAGAAATTATTAAAGCTCCAGTTATTACTGAAAAAAGTGGAGTTATAGCACAAAATGGAAAATATGTTTTCAAAGTTGATTCTAGAGCTAATAAAATAGAAATTAAACAAGCTATTGAAAAAATATTTAATGTTCATGTTAAAGAAATTAGAACAATTAACGTAAAACCTAAGAAAAGAAGAGTTGGACGCTATACTGGTCTTACAAATCGTTGTAAGAAAGCTATTGTTAAGTTAGCTGAAGGCGAAGAAATTAATCTTGGTTAGAAGGAGGAAATAAGTTATGGCAATTAAAAAGTTTAGACCTACTACACCAGGACAAAGAAATAAAAGTACTCTTGTCAATGAAGAAATAACAAAAAGTACACCAGAAAAAAGTTTAGTTGTAACACTTAACAAAAAGGCTGGTCGTAACAATCAAGGTAAAATAACTGTTCGTCATCAAGGCGGAGGAGTTAAAAGAAAATACCGTATCATTGATTTCAAGAGAAATAAATTTGATGTTGAAGGTGTTGTAGCAAGTATTGAATATGATCCAAATCGTAGTGCTAACATTGCATTAATTAATTATTTAGATGGTGAAAAAAGATATATTATTGCACCTAAGGGATTAAAAGTAGGAGATAAAATCGTAGCTGGTTCTAATGCTGACATTAAAACTGGTAACGCCTTACCTATAATGAATATACCTGTAGGTACAGTTATTCATAATATCGAACTTCGTCCAGGAAAAGGTGGAAGTTTGGCACGTAGTGCTGGAAGTTCTGCACAAATCCTTGGTCGTGAAGGAAATTATGTAATGATTCGTTTATCAAGTGGAGAACAAAGACGTGTACTTGGAACTTGTATGGCAACTATTGGTGTAGTTGGTAATGAAGATTCTAATCTAGTAAAGCTTGGAAAAGCTGGAAGAAAACGTCATATGGGAATTCGTCCAACAGTTCGTGGTTCTGTTATGAATCCAAACGATCACCCTCATGGTGGTGGAGAAGGAAGAGCACCTATTGGTCGTAAAGGACCTGTTACTCCTTGGGGTAAACCTGCTCTTGGATATAAAACAAGAAATAATAAACGTACGGATAAATTTATTGTTCGTCGTCGTGGAAGTAAATAGGGAGGAAAATAATGGCAAGAAGTTCAAAGAAAAAACCTTATGTTTTTGATAGATTATTAAAAAAGGTAAAAGAATTAAACAAAAGTGGTAAAAAAGAAGTAATTAAAACTTGGTCACGCCGTTCTACTATTTATCCTGATTTTATTGGTCATACATTTGCTGTACACAATGGACGTGAATTTATTCCTGTTTATGTTACAGAAGATATGGTTGGACACAAATTAGGTGAGTTTGCACTAACTCGTAAATTTGGTGGACACGGAAGCGACAAGAAGAATTAGAAGACAAGGGAGGAAATTTAGATGGAAGAGATAAAACAAGCACAAGCGATTGCTAAAATGCAAAGGATTTCTCCAATCAAGGCACGTCTTGTAGTTGATATGATTCGTGGTAAAAAAGTTAATGAAGCCCTTGCAATTTTAAGTAATACTAATAAAAAAGCAGCCGTTATGGTAAAAAATACATTAAATTCAGCTATTGCTAATGCAACTAATAATCATGATATGAAATTAGAAAACTTATATGTAAGTGAAGCAAGAGTTGATGCTGGTCCTGTAATGAAGAGAATTTTATTTGATTCTCGTGGACGTATCGGTCATAAAGATAAGAGAACTAGTCACATTGTTATTAAAGTGGCAGAAAAATAATAAGGAGGAGAAAAAATGGGACAAAAAGTTGATCCAATTGGACTAAGACTTGGAATCAATAAAGATTGGGAAGCAAAATGGTATGCTTCAAAAACTGACTTCTCAAAAGTTTTAGCTAACGATCTTAAAATTCGTGAATATATCAAAAAGAATTTAAAGAATGCAGGAATTGCAAAAGTTGAAATTGATCGTACTAATAAGAAATGTGAAGTTACCATTCATACCTCTAAACCTGGTGTTATCATTGGACGCGGAGGAGAAGAAATTACAAAGCTTAGAAAAGATATGACAAAGGAAATTGGTGAAAATATCAATGTTTCTATCGTAGATATCAAGAAAGCTGATTTAAATGCTCAACTTGTTGCTGATTCTATAGCAAATCAAATTACTAATCGTGCATCATTCCGTATGGCACAAAAAAGAGCTATTAGAAATGCTATGAAGGCTGGAGCAAAAGGAATTAAAACACAAGTATCTGGACGTTTAGGTGGAGCTGATATGGCTCGTAGTGAACATTATATAGAAGGAACTATTCCACTACATACATTACGTGCTGATGTTGATTATGCTACTAGTGAAGCAGATACAACTTATGGAAAAATCGGAGTTAAAGTTTGGATCTATAAGGGAGAAATCCTAAACAATAAAAAGGCTAAAGGAGGTAATTAATATGTTAATACCATCAAGAACTAAATATCGTCGTGTTCATAGATTACCTTACGAAGGCAAAGCTAAAGGTAATGTAGAACTTCATTTTGGTGAATATGGTCTTATGGCTAAAGAAGGAGCTTGGATTACAGCTAACCAAATTGAAGCAGCTCGTATTGCTATGACACGTTATATGAAACGTGGAGGAAAAGTTTGGATTAATATTTTCCCACACTTACCATTAACTGCTAAAGCTATTGGTACTCGTCAAGGAAAAGGTAAAGGTAGCGTAGATAAGTGGGTTGCAGTTGTTAAAGAAGGAAAGATCATGTTTGAAATTTCTGGAGTATCAGAGCCTGTTGCTCGTGAAGCTTTAAGACTTGCAAGTCATAAATTACCAATTCAATGTAAATTTGTAAAAAAAGAGGAAGGTGGTGTTACGAATGAAGATTAGTGAAATCAGAGAATTATCAAATGAAGAAATTAATGCTAAATTAAAAGAATCTAAAGAAGAACTTTTTAACTTACGTTTTCAACAAGCTACAGGTAATCTAGAAAAACCTTCTCGCATTCGTGATTTAAGACACACCGTTGCTAGATTAAAAACCGTTTTAAGAGAACGTGAATTAAAGGAAGAAGTATAGGAGGGAATTTATGGATAAGAAGAAAAGCCATGAGTTAGTAGGTAAAGTTGTTAGTGCTAGTAATAATAAGACAATTACTGTACTTGTAGAAACACATAAAATGCACCCACTATATCATAAAAGAGTAAAATCATCAAAAAAATATAGTGTTCATGATGAAACAAATAAAGCTAAAGTAGGAGATGTTGTAAGAATCGTTGAGACTAGACCACTTTCTAAAACAAAACATTTCTACTTAAAAGAAATCGTAAAAGAAGCTATAGTATTATAGTAAAAGAAAAAGGAGGATGTAATCGATGTTACAACAGGAAAGTAGATTAAAAGTTGCTGATAACTCTGGTGCACGTGAATTATTAGTAATTCGTGTACTTGGTGGAAGCCATGTTAAGACTGGAAATATTGGTGATGTAGTAGTAGGAACTGTGAAAAATGCTATTCCAAACTCCCCATACCCAAAAGGTAAGGTTGTAAAAGCTGTTATTGTTCGTAGCAAACAAGGTCTAAGACGTGAAGATGGAAGTTATATCAAGTTTGATGACAATGCTTGTGTTATCATTCGTGATGATAAGACTCCTGTAGGAACTCGTATCTTTGGACCAGTAGCACGTGAACTTCGTGAGAAAGATTATATGAAAATAGTATCTCTTGCTAAAGAGGTATTATAAGGAGGTTATTATGAAGTTAAAAGTTGGAGATAAAGTAGAAGTAATTTCTGGTTCTGATAAAGGAAAAACTGGTAAGATTATTAAAACATTAAGAAGCGAGAATAAAGTTATTGTTGAAGGTGTTCACATTGTTAAGAAACATCAAAAGAGTAATGGAAATACAACTGGTGGAATTTTAGAAATAGAAGCACCAATTGATGCAAGTAATGTTATGATAATTGATCCAAAAACTAAAAAGAGAACAAGAATTGGCTATACTAATGATAAAAATAATAAAAAAGTAAGAATTAGTGTCAAGTCAAAAGAGACACTTGATTAGTGTGGAAGGAGGGTATAACGAATGAACCGCCTAAAAGAAAAATACGTAAAAGAAATTGTTCCAAGTTTAATGAACAAATATAATTATAAATCAATTATGGAAGTACCTAAGTTAGATAAGGTAGTTATTAACATGGGTGTTGGTGATGGAGCTAGTAATGCAAAATTATTAGATGCTGCTGTTAGTGATTTAGCTAAAATCTCTGGACAAAAGCCAGTTGTTACAAAAGCTAAGAAGTCAATTGCTGGATTTAAAATCAGAGAAGGTCAAAAAATCGGTTGTAAGGTAACTTTAAGAGGAGAAAATATGTATAACTTTGTTGATAAGTTAATTTCTATCTCTCTTCCTCAAGTACGTGACTTCCGTGGTGTTAGTCCTAAGTCATTTGATGGACGTGGAAATTATACTTTAGGTATTAAAGAACAATTAATCTTCTCAGAAATCAATTATGATGAAGTTGTAAAAGTACGTGGTATGGATATAGTATTTGTTACCACTGCAAAGACCAATGAAGAAGCTTATGACTTATTAAATGAACTTGGAATTCCATTTAGAAAGTAATTGGAGGGATAAAATGGCAAAAAAAAGTATGATTGTAAAAAATAATAGAAAGCCAAAATTTAAAGTACGTGAATATACACGTTGTACACGTTGTGGTAGACCTCATGCTGTTATGAGTAAGTTTGGGATCTGTCGTATATGCTTCCGTGAATTGGCTTCAAAAGGACAAATACCAGGCGTTAAGAAATCAAGCTGGTAGAAGGAAGGAGGATAAGAATGGCTGTAGTTACAGACGTAGTTGCGGATATGTTAACTCGTATTCGTAATGCTAATCAAATGCGTTATGAAAAAGTAGTTGTACCTTCATCAAGTGTTAAGGTTGAAATTGCAAGAATCTTAAAAGAAGAAGGATTTATTAAAGACTACAAAGTTGAAAAGAAAGATGATAATGTACAAGGTGAGATTATCCTTACCTTAAAATATGGTGAAAAGAAAGAAAGAGTCATTACAGGACTTAAAAGAATTTCAAAACCAGGACTTCGTGTTTATGTTAAAAATGATGAAATTCCTCGTGTTTTAAACGGATTAGGAATTGCCATTATTTCAACATCACAAGGAATTATGACTGATAAACAAGCTCGTAAATTAAACATTGGTGGCGAAGTTTTAGCATACATTTGGTAAAAGGAAGGTGAAAAAATGAGCCGTATTGGAAATCGTAAAATTGAAGTTCCTGAAGGAGTAACAGTTAAAGTAGAAAATGATATCGTAACAGTTACTGGTCCAAAAGGAAGCTTGTCTCAAAAAATGTTAAAAGGTATTTCTTTAGAACAAGAAGGAAATACAATCACATTAACTAGAGTTAACGATGCAGCGAAAGCAATGCATGGAACAATGAATGCACTTCTTCATAATATGATCCTTGGGGTAACTAAGGGATATGAAAAAGGTCTAGAAATCATTGGTGTTGGTTACAGATTTAATGTAGCTGGTAACAAATTAACAATTAATGCTGGATATTCTCATCCTGTAGTTATGGATGTACCTGAAGGACTTACGGTAGAAGCTCCTAGCAATACTGAAATTGTTATTAAAGGTATTGACAAAGTATTAGTTGGTGAATTTGCTGCTAATGTTCGTAAAGTAAGAAAACCTGAACCTTATAAAGGAAAAGGTATTCGTTATAAAGATGAGCATATTCAACGTAAAGAAGGAAAGAAAGCTGCTTAGTAGGAAGGAGAGAAAATTATGGTTAGTAAAAAATCAAGAAATAGTATGAGAGAAATGCGTCATGCTAGAATCAGAAGACAGTTACATGGCACTGAAGCTGCTCCTCGTCTTAGTGTATTTCGCTCAAACACAGGCATTTATGCCCAAATTATCGATGATGATAATAAAAAAACATTAGTATCTGCTTCTTCATTAGATAAAGATTTAAAATTAAAGAATGGTTCTAATATTGAAGCAGCTAGTAAAGTCGGTGAAAGTATTGCTAAAAAAGCAAAAGAAGCTGGCATTACAAAAGTAGTATTTGATAGAGGTGGATATCTTTATCATGGACGTGTAAAAGCTTTAGCTGATGCTGCACGTAGTAATGGATTAGAATTCTAAGGAGGAAAAAATATGCAAAAGCAAACAAATGAAGCCAAGAACAAAGAATTTGAAGAATTAGTAGTTGAAGTAAAAAGTGTTACTAAAGTTACTAAAGGTGGTAGAAATCGTCGCTTTTCTGCAATCGTTGTTATTGGTGATAGAAAAGGAAAAGTTGGCTTAGGTACTGGAAAAGCTAGCGAAGTACCTGATGCTATTAAAAAAGCTATTCAAGAAGCAAAGAAAAATTTAATAGAAGTTCCTATCGTTGGAACAACAATACCTCATGAATTTGTTGGAGAATTTGGTAGTGCCAAAGTTATCTTAAAACCAGCTGCTGTTGGTACAGGACTTATTACTGGAGGAAGTGTAAGACCAGTACTTGAACTTGCAGGATACAAAGATGTTCGTACAAAAGTTCTTGGAACAAACAATCCAAGAAATGTTGTATATGCAACACTTGAAGGTTTAAAAAACATGAGAACTATTGAACAAGTTGCTAAAAAGAGAAATAAAAAAGTAGAAGATATTTTATAATTGTTGGTATAGCAAACTTGTTAGTTTGATTTTAACAAGTTTGACTATAAATCAACACTAAAGTTAAAAACAGGGAGGTGCAAAAAATGAAGCTAGGAGAATTAAGACCAGCTGCTGAAAAAGTTGCAAGAAAGAGAGTTGGACGTGGAATTGGTTCTGGAACTGGAAAAACATCAGGAAAAGGACATAAAGGACAAAAAGCAAGAAGTGGTGGAGGAGTAAGACGTGGATTTGAAGGTGGACAAACACCATTATATAGACGTTTACCAAAAAGAGGATTCACAAACATTCATGCTAACAACTACACAGAAGTAACATTAACAATGTTAAATAAATCTAAAGCTACAGATGTAACAGCAGAAAGCTTATTAGAAGAAGGAATAATAGGAAAAATAAATGATGGTATAGTAGTTTTAGCTACAGGTAAATTAGACAAAAAGCTTAATGTAAAAGCTGTAAGATTTACTGCTAAAGCAAAAGAAACAATAGAAGCCCTAGGCGGAAAGACAGAGGTGATTTAGTTGTTTAAAACGATAAAAAACGCTTTAAAAACACCAGATGTAAGAAAAAGATTATGGTACACTTTAGTATTAATAATATTATTCAGACTAGGATGTTATATAACTGTACCAGGAGTTAATACTATAGTATTAAATGAAGCTATGACTTCAAATAATGGTTTTGCAGGATTTATAGATATAATTTCAGGAGG
>OLNQ01004391.1_pt1 | contig 10639 bp, 6 predicted proteins | sample 1672821 | NCBI WGS metagenome assembly OLNQ01 (sample SAMEA3136727, study PRJEB25190) | human gut metagenome | biome: human gut; feature: human-associated habitat; material: faeces | place: Austria | collected 2013
GTATGTTCGTTGGGGCTGTCTCAGACAATTTCGATGAACGCATCGATCAGAAAATATTCCACGCAGAAATCGTTGTGGATGTTGCCAAGGTCTCAGCTGAAACGAAAGCTTACCAGCCCATCCCAGTGATAGTGGAATTCAAAAATGAAGATGGCTCCGATAATATCAAAGAGACTATCGAAGCCAATTATCATAAGGTAAAGCAAGAAATACTCTCGCTGGTTGATTCAGAAATAGAAAGAATTAAAAATGATTCTTCATTGCAGCATTTGATTAGAGAATAATCTGGAGGGCTAAATGTCAACGATTAAAGGTGGCTACCATAAACAATCTAAAGATGCTTAAATAACATCACAGTATATTCTTCGCCAAGCGTCTTACCAACTATATCTCTACGAACTTCATAAAACTTGACACAGATATATTTCCAAATGTTCATATCACCTTTAAGTCCTTAAAATAACACTTCTCTTATAATAAAGAGTTGATTTTAATAAAGGCTATAAATAGAGTATTCTAAATGACATAATACTTGAAGCGAATCCATAGAAGGAGGATACCAAACAGTGAGTAAACTATCTGAATGGGTTTGCCAAGTGTACTCCATTACTTTTATGCTGCGACTGAGTCGTTGTGATTTTGTAAAACAGTTTAGGACAGCAGTCCTAAACTCATCATGCTGTTCTGTTATTAAATATGAAGCAATATCCTTAGGGGCTCCATACAAAGAATCAATTTCTTTAACACTATATGTGTTAGGCTTGATAACATTTTTTTTGAAATTGACCAGTATTCTTGCAGCTGAAAAGAACAAAAAGCAAAGCCGTTAAAATAATGTAATATTTCATTTGTCTAAAATAATTTCCGTATCATCTCTTCCGAGTGCGTCATAGGTGAACAGGGCATCAAAGGCAAAATCTCCCCCTCCGGGAGGTCTGACCTTCTTCAGCGTTCCGTTCTGGTTCCAGATATACCGCCAGCGTTCGGACTTGCTGTCTATTCCTCTTTCATTTAGGTATAATTTTAATCTTAATATACTGCAAAGTCGTAACTTGGCTATCTTCAAAAAGTTGTTTAAGTTTTTCCGAAATAATGACAAAGTTCATATTCCTTGGACTAAATATGTCATACTTAGGGGACTCCATTAAGGCTATATCTGTATAGCCGATATTGTCTATCTGCTGCGATACTTTACAAATAGTATGTTCTTGAATCATATCAAGTTCCCATAATTCAGGAGTACTATTAATAAGACTAAAGTCATTTTTCTTTTTCAAGATATAATTTTCTGGTTCTCCTGATTCTGGATAATACTTGGGCTCTTTAGCGTCCAAATCCCATGTATGCCAATCTATATCGACTATTTTCTTTTTGAGAACTTTCTTAAATTTCTTTATTCCTAAAATTTCAGCTTTCTCTATACCCTTCTTTATGTCATCTTTTAAAATAAGATTCCGAGAATTTGCTATAAAGATTTCTGGAATATAAGGACCAGTCCTTTGCAATTCAGGAAAATCCAATTCTTCGTAATCTTTGTTGAGGATCTTTAGAAGTCCGGAAAACAAAGTGTTGCCATAATCCCCCCAAGGCATTCTTTTATTCTTTATTATGTAATATTTCATTTGCATATTTTTATCGGTATCCAATTGTTTTACGTGATTTTTTTACGTGGTTTCCTTCCATATTTTCGGGAAAAATTTCGTGAAGATGAAGGTATATTATAGTTCCTCAGTATATGTCCTGCCTTGTCATAGGTGCGCCTGATAACATGTTCATTGCTCTGCTCCTCCACGGGCAACCCCATGTTGTCGTAGCGGAAACTGACTATAGCGTGTTCATTTCTGGCTTCCGCCAGTGCCATGCCCGCCTTCATGCCCGTATCCACGGCGCTCACGCCCGCAGAGATGCCCTGTGAGGCGTTGGCGGAGGAATTGCCGGCAACACCCTCAAACGAGGAGCCCACACTCAGGGACAACTGGGTGCTGACGCTTTCAAAGTAACCGTGGGAGGTGGAAGGCGAAGACATAGGCGGATTATTTATAATGGTAGTACAGGTAAACTAAGGTAAGAAGCAGGAGGACGGCGAGGACACCCTTCACGAACCGGACGGCATTCCTGCCAAACAGGTCAATCCACATTTGCGTAAAGTCGCTGTTCCCGCTCGGCAGCAGCGTCCATTTCCAGTCAAAAATCAACCCTATGAGATACAGGATTACAAGGAGGATTGCCACGAGAAGCCCGTATTGCGGATGTTCCCGGAGGTAGGCAAACAACTTGCCGAAAAAATCATTCAATTGTTCCATAATCTGACGGGATTTGTGGAGGGGTTTTCATTTGTTGCTGGTACATTGTCGTTCCCTGAAAATGGTTGACTTATTTTTTGCTGAAACTGATTTCGGTTGACATCGTTTTCGTCGTCATACTAGAATGAGTTGTCTTGACTTTTCAAAGATACTGATTTTAGTTGACTCTGGTAGTTTGGGGTAGTTTGTCGTGGTATACCCCGGGCTTGTTTTTTTCTTTTTCAAATCGGATAAACTCCCCGTCGGCAATACAACAGACTAAGCCAAACGCCTGTAGCGGAGCGGAGGGCGTTTGGTGTGTCAGGGGTATTGCCGCTCTTTGTGTTCCGATTGAAAATGAAAAATCCAGTCTCTTCTCTCTTTGCTGAAATAAGTTCTATTTAGCTGGTTACTAGCTCCTTTGACTTTTTGTCTTTTCGAGCTTGCCCTTATCATCGCTTAGTACTACTATAATAATGTTCCTTCTGAGTGCCAAGTTTGACATAAAAGATCAAACTACCAAATCTTGGGCGAATTTTCTTTTTCATCACTTCCTTTCCTTATAATTCCCTAGGACTTAGAAGAGGTTGTTTTAGCCTATATATTTGCTGTCTGAAAGGTATTATTCAAATCAAACAGAGTGATTTATGGAAGCAAATAGCAATGACAACTACGTGCTGGTCTTAGAGGATCGCACCGAGGTAAAGAACCAGCAAGAAGCGGGGAAACTCACCGTGGTTTCGGGGATCGATGATAAGGGCAAGCTCAAAACAACTGAGCCACTTGAAGCTAATCAGGCAGCATTTCTGAAGTTCAACAGCAAAGATGGACTACTGAAGAACTTTATGACCAACTTTCTCAAGCAGTTCAATAACCCCTCCCATTTCGGGCTATACAAGGTGTTGGCGAGCAATGTGGAGCAAGGCGTAGATAACCTGCGTACTCTGCTCCAAAGCCGAGAGACTCCTGAAAGTAGACAGCAGTTGGCAGAGGTCGGTGTACCCTTTGAAGACTATCTGCCACAGCAGAAGAAGAGCACAGCCATAGATGCAGAAAAGGTAGACTGGAAGATGCTCGACAGTCTCGGACTCTCCCGTGAGCGGTTAGAGCAGAGTGGTGAGCTAGAGAAGATGCTCAACTGGCAGAAGAGTAACCTCGTGACCATAGCCATCCCCATGGGAGATACAACTATCTACACAGAGGCTCGCCTTGCCTTCCGCACAGATAATGAGGGCAATATCGGGTTAGCCATACACGCTATGCGTAAAGAGCCACAGCTCGACTATCCCTATATGGGCTACAAGTTCTCACCCGAAGAGAAGGAGCAACTACTCGCAACCGGTAACCTCGGTAAAACCATCGAAGTAATGCCCAAGAGCGGAGAGCCTTTTGCAGCCTACGTCTCCATCGACCCGCAGACCAATGAGATTATCGCCTTGCGTGCCGACCGTGTAAGCATTCCTCAAGAGATCAAAGGCGTCACGCTCTCTGATCAGCAATACAAAGATCTAGTGGAAGGCAAAGCGGTAAAAGTAGAAGGAATGACCGCTAAGAGTGGCAAATCCTTCGATGCTACGCTTCAGGTCAATGCAGAGAAGAAAGGCATTGAGTTCATCTTCGGAGAGAACAAGAGTCTCAAAGAGCGTCAGGAACAGCGACAAGATCGTCAACAAGGCAAGGCACCTCGCAAACTTTGTGGTCTAGAGCTGTCAGAGAAGCAACGAGAAGCCTTAGACAACGGTCGCACACTTTACCTCAAAAACATGATCGATAAAGAGGGGCAACCCTTCAATGCCTATGTCCGTATGGACAAAGAGCAGAACCGCCCACGCTTCTACAAATGGAACCCTGACAAGAAGCAAGGAACGGGTAAGGTCGAAGCCGTGGCGGAAGAGCACAAAACGCAAGTAGCCGTCAATAACCAAGGCAAGACCAACGAAGCGACCAAGCAGGTGAAAGAGCCACTAAAAAAGGGGCAAACAGCACCCACTGCTGAACAAAAGCAGAAGCAGGACGAGAACAAGCAGAAGAAGTCCCGAGGACGTAAGATGTAACCCATAATCCTTTCAAAGACTATGACAACATGTATTATTGCTGAGAAACCCTCGGTAGCACGAGATATAGCCCGAATCGTTGGAGCGACAACAAAGCAAGACGGTTATTTAGCAGGAAACGGTTACCTCGTCACGTGGGCTATGGGACACCTCATTACACTTGCCATGCCCGAAGCTTATGGCTATTCTAATTACAAAGCAGAAGAGTTGCCCATTTGCCCCAATCCCTTCCAGCTCATTGTCCGACAAGTGCGTAAGGACAAAGGGTACCACGAAGACCCTGCAGCACTCAAGCAACTCAAGGCAATAGGCTCCTGCTTTAATCAGGCAGATCGTATTATCGTGGCAACAGATGCCGGAAGAGAGGGCGAACTCATCTTTCGCTGGATTTACCGACACTTAAATAGTCACAAGCCCTTTGATCGCCTATGGATCTCCTCCCTTACTGACAAAGCTATCCGAGAGGGTCTAGCGAATATCAAGCCCGGGAGTCATTATGACCATCTCTATTACGCTGCCCAAGCACGAGCAGAAGCTGACTGGTTGATGGGAATCAATGCCAGCCGAGCACTCTCCATTGCTTACCGTGGAGGCTACTCACTAGGACGAGTGCAGACCCCAACTTTGGCCATGGTGTGTCATCGCTATATGGAGCATAGAGACTTTACCTCTGTTCCTTATTGGAAACTCACTGCGACGATAGAGGACGAGGGCTTATCCATCAAAGCCGTGAGCCTACAGAACTTTGATAATGAAGCTGCTGCCCAAACTGCTCTCACTTCATTACGCAGTCTCGGCTCGCTTACGGTCACAGAGGTCACAAGAAAGGTGACGCATACAGCTCCACCCCTCTTGTATGACCTGACCGCTCTGCAAAAGGAGGCTAATGTACGTCACGGCTTCTCTGCAGATAAGACCCTCACCCTCGCACAGTCGCTTTATGAGAAGAAGTTCACTACCTATCCCCGTACGGGTAGCCGATATATCAGTGAAGATGTTTTTGAGGAAGTTCCCGACCTCCTTCGCAAGATTGACACACCATTACCCCAAGAGCTGAATCGCCACTCCGTAGATGACAGCAAAGTTACCGACCACCATGCCATTATCCCCACGGGAGAAACAGTATCGGCATTGTCAGTAGATGAGACCACGCTTTATCAAATGATTGTTACCCGCTTCGCAGAAGCCTTCTCGGCGCACTCAGAAGAGGAGCGTATGCAGGTAGTACTCAAGGACGAGACCAACAGCTATGTCTGGAAAGCGTGCCGTCAAGTCTCTTGGGGTTGGAAATCTGTACAGAGTGCCACTCCTCAAGAGCATAAAGAGAGCGAGGAGGACGAGCCGATTTTGTCCTCTTTGCCCAACTTGACCGAGGGGCAAACGCTAGTCATCCAACAAGCAGACATAATCGAGCAAAAGAGCAAGCCTAAGCCACTCTATACAGAAGCGACCCTGCTTTCTGCTATGGAGCATGCAGGCAAGGAGGTAGAGGATGTTGCAAGTAAAAAGGCTTTGGCAGAGTGTGGCATAGGCACGCCTGCCACACGAGCCAACATCATTGAAACACTCATCCTGCGTGACTATATCCGTAGGGAGAAGAAGAGCATAGTCCCAACGGAGAAAGGATTAGCCGTCTATGAAATCGTTAAGAACAAACGCATTGCCAATGCGGAGATGACAGGAGCATGGGAGGTGGCGCTAGCAGCAATCGAGGCAGGAAGTATGGATGCTAGAAAGTTTGCACAAGGCATCAACTCCTACGTTTCCACCATCTGCGAGGAGTTGCTCTCGCTCGCACCTGCACCTAGACAGCAAAGGTACCCTACATATCACTGCCCTAAGTGTGGTCGTGAGAGTGTGGGGATCTATGCCAAGGTGGCGAGATGCAAGAATGATGATTGTGATTTCCACATATTCCGTGAAGTATGCGGTACGTATCTCTCCGAAGAGAATATCCGAGACCTCATAACCAAGGGGCGTACCCCAATCTTGAAAGGTTTGACGAGCAAGGCTGGTAAGAAGTTCAATGCCCGATTGGTCCTACAAGAGGATAGTTCTACCAAATTTGAATTCAAGCAAAAGAGAAAGAAGTGATAGCCCGCACAAGCGACTTAGCTCAGTGCCACAACTATCTCTCACGACATTCCTTACTTGTCCTATCGTAGTTAATAGGAAGCCGCTCGGGGAGCCTTTGTGGTTTCTTAGAGGAGAGATGTAGTGCCAATACCCCTTGGCACTGTAGTTCCATAGGGGAGAAACTCGAGTGCCAATAGGGGTTGGCACTACAGTTTCATACGGAGGAAACTCTAGTTTCATCTAGGAGAAACTGCAGTTTCATAGGGAAGAAACTCCAGTGCCACGCCTATGGGAAACTTTTCCCATGCGGATGAAACTGTGGAGTGGCGGGGGAAAACAACATTTCCACTCAGACGAGACTCCACTAATTCACGTGAGGAACAAACAGATCAAGTAATCGTACTTCCATTCTTGTGGTAGGTATCTCAATCCATTTCGTGGGATTGACTTCCTCCCACAATGGCTGACAACTTATTATCAACAAACAGAGTACCTCTATGGCATACAACAAGAAAGCAGTTTTGGCAGCGAATGCAGAAGCAATCCGTGTGGTGCTGCGATTAGAAAAAGAGCATCGTATGGCTATCGAAGCAGAGAAACATATCTTGCGTGGCTACCAAGGTTTCGGAGGTCTGAAGTGCGTATTGAACCGCACAGACACGCCAGCGGACATCCGCTATTGGAGTAAGTCGGAGGAAGAACTCTTTGCTCCGACACAGCAGCTCAAGCAGATGATCTATCGGGAAGCGGTCGATGCTCACACCGCCAAGCGGTACTGGGAGAGCATCAAGGCAAGCGTGCTCACCTCATTCTATACAGATAGACGTATCGTCTCTGCTATTTCAGATGCTCTAGCAACAAGTGGTGTGACGCTCAAACGGTGCCTCGACCCCTCCTCGGGGATGGGGGCTTTTGCCGAAACATTTGCCAAGCAGGCGGGCATTGTTGATGCCTTGGAGAAAGATCTGCTCACGGCTCGCATCAGTCAAGCGTTGCACCCTTATGGCGAGGGCAACATCTTCGTGCGAAATGAACCCTTTGAAGCAATAGCACCCCTAGAAGAGACGGAGAAGTATGACCTCGTAACCAGCAATATCCCCTTTGGAGACTTTATGGTCTATGACCGTGAGTACAGTAGGGGGAATGATCTCTTCAAAAAGGAGTCAACACGAGCCATTCATAATTACTTCTTCGTAAAGGGCTTGGACTGCACTAGAGAGGGAGGTCTCGTTGCATTTATCACTTCACAAGGCGTACTCGATGCAGCTCTAAATGAGCCAATCAGACGCTATCTGATGCAAAACAGCCGACTCCTCTCTGCTATCCGTCTGCCTTCAGGTATGTTCAGCGAGCAGGCAGGAACTGAAGTCGGAAGCGACTTGATTGTCTTGCAAAAGCAGTCGAGCAAGGAGATTGGCGAGGAGCTGGAGAAGCAGTTTGTTCAGACAGTCGCCGTGCCCAAGGGGGATGGTTTTTCTATGGCATTCAACCACAACTCACTTTTCGAGGGCTCGTGGGATGATGTGGCACCTCGCACCATAGCCACCAGTCGTGAGCTGGGAAGAGACCCTTACGGCAAGCCAACTTGGAAATATCGCTTTGAGGGAACTATGGAGGATATGGCCGAGAGTCTCCGAATACAGCTCACGCAAGATGTAGCAGCACGTTTTGACCGCAAGCTCTATGAGACGGGTATGGCGATGAGCAAGGAGGAGCAACAAGCAGAACAGAAGCTCCACAGCCTAGGCATAACAACTGAACACTCCATGGATAGTCCCAAACATACAGCAGAGAATGAAGGAAACGGAGAGGATAGGGAGGAAGACAACGCTTATGATCTAATGCCTGATAGCATCAAGAGCCAACTCCCCAAGCTATATGACACCGAGAAGCAACTCCTTGGCGACCGCACAGCTTATATCCGATACTTCTTCCCGCTGGGAGCCTATACAGCCTACCTCTTAGAGTACAACCCAGAAGAACGTCTTGGGTTCGGAGCAGTTACCATGGGTTACGGTTGGGAGCTCGGTTATATCTCCTTGGACGAAATGAGAGAGGTCAAGATACATGGCTTGGGGATTGAGCGTGACCTTCACTTTTCTCCTACTGCACTGCATGAGATAGCCGAGCTAGAAGAGCTTGTCCAAGGACGGTATAGCAAAGGGGTGGTACAAACAGAAACCCCAGTGGAAGAGGTCGAGGAGGAGTCCTTTTCAGAGGGAACTTCAATCAACCCCATCGAAAAGAATGAATTGTCAGAATCGACCCAGCAGGAGCAAGTCTCTTCAATGTTAGAGCCAGCACCCGAAGGTGTGCCAGCTTTAACGCTACAGCATCAGTACGAAGCGGATATTCGTACTGACCTAGAAGCCCCACGAGAGATGGGCGGACAGATGGTCTACTTTGATGACGACCATCATCCCGTGATGGATACTACAGATGTCGGTCTGGAACAAGCAGGATATTTGTTTGCTCCCGAAGAGTACGAACTCTGGACGCAGGAGGTCGCTCGTGTTAACAAGGAGATCAAAGAGGTCAATAAGCAACAGGCAGCCTCTAAACCTAAGCAAAGCTCAGTAAAGCGTCCAAGAGCAAGAAGAAGTACTAAGCTCTCCTCAATCGAGCAACCATCTCTTTTTGACTTTACAGAAGTGGAGAGAGAAGTACAGCCAGTCACAGAGGTTAAGAAGTCATTTGATGCTTCACCTCGTCCATTCCTCTCTTTGCCCGACTCGCATCTACGTGACGGGTCAATCGTGCTACAAAATGGACAAGTGGGGTATCTCTCGAATCTGAAGCGACAGCCCACCTTTCATCCGATGGACTTACCCTATGAGCGCCTAACCAAGCTCAAAGCGTACATCGAGATACGAGAGAGTTATCATCGGCTATACGACTACGAAGCGAACAATAGATGTGAGGATAGCGAGGAGCGTATAAAACTCAATAGGCTCTATGACGATTTCGTCAGTCGCTGGGGGTATCTCAATCAGAAGAGCAATACAGATCTCATCAAGATGGACGCTACTGGGGTCGAGATACTCTTCTTAGAGCGATCTGATAAGGGGGAATACATCAAGGCAGACATCTTTGACCATCCTACCGCCTTTGCCACTACAGAGGTGACAGTAGCTGCCGACCCCACGGAAGCTCTCGTCTCTTCTCTGAATAAGTATGGCTCTGTGGAGCTAGACTATATGAGTTCGCTTCTCCCAGAGATGGAGGAGAGTGACATTATCTCAGCTCTAGAGGGGCGTATCTACTACAATCCAGAAGTAGATGGTTACGAAGTGGCAGACAAGTTTATCTCAGGCAATGTGATAGAAAAGAGTGAGCAGATTGAGTCGTGGCTACTAGAGCATCCCGAGCATGAAGAAGCACAGCAAAGCTTAGCTGCCCTACGGGCTGCCACACCTACACCGATACCCTTTGCTGAGCTTGACTTCAACCTTGGAGAGCGGTGGATACCAGCTAAAGTCTATAGCGCATTTGCCTCAGAATTCTTTGAGACAGAGATCTCCGTCTCCTATCAGAGTACAATGGATGAATATGTTTTGCAATGTGATAGACGCAATGGCAACATTTGGCATAAGTATGCTGTGCAGGGAGAGTTCAGACGCTATGATGGACTTAATCTCTTAAAGCATGCTTTGCACAATACCATCCCCGATATCAATAAGAACAAAGAGGTCCGAGATCTAGAGACAGGCGAGACGAAAACAATCAAAGTGCGTGATGGACATGCGATACAGATGGCTAATGCTAAGATAGAGGAGATACGTCAGGGCTTTGTAGATTGGCTAGGTAGAACGCCAGAGAGCTTTAAGCAACAACTATCCGACAGATATAATAAGCTATTCAACTGCTTCGTGCGTCCCAACTTTGACGGTGCGCATCAATCCTTTCCCGATCTAAATCTGAAAGGACTAGGTATCTCTGACCTCTATAAGAGTCAGAAGGATGCCGTGTGGATGCTCAAAACCAATGGCGGGGGCATTTGTGACCATGAGGTAGGTGCTGGTAAGACCCTCATCATGTGTACAGCTGCCTATGAGATGAAACGCTTGGGTTTAGCAAACAAGCCGATGATTATCGGACTAAAGGCAAATGTCTTCGACATTGCCGACACTTTTAGAAAGGCTTACCCCAATGCTAGAGTGCTTTATCCAGGCAAGAACGACTTCAATAAGCAAAACCGCCAACGCATCTTTAACGACATCAAGAACA
>OLNQ01004392.1_pt1 | contig 10636 bp, 13 predicted proteins | sample 1672821 | NCBI WGS metagenome assembly OLNQ01 (sample SAMEA3136727, study PRJEB25190) | human gut metagenome | biome: human gut; feature: human-associated habitat; material: faeces | place: Austria | collected 2013
TGATCTTCGAACGCTCCTGTTTCATCGCCGTTTAGTTTTCGATGATTTCGCCCGGCGCCGGCGGGTCGGTGAGCTCGATGCCGCGTTCGCGCAGCCGCTCGACGATGGCCGAGTGGGTGGTGCGGCGGTAACGCTGTTCCTGCAGGCGGATCGAGCGTTCGCGCAGGATCTGCACTTCGCGTTCGAGACGCGAGTACTTCATGTCCAGATGCAGGGTGGTGAACATCACGGCGATGCTCAAAAAGAACATGCCCGCGATCGAGAGCATGTAGGGATAGTATTTCGAGACTCCTTCGTGGACGAGGATCGTACCTGAGAAGAGCTGCCAGAAGGTGCTGGCCTTGCGGCGGCGCTCCCGGCGCTGGCGCTCCTCCTCTTCGGCCTTCTCCTCCTCTTCGCGTTCCATGTCGGCGCGGATGTCCTCGTCGGCGCTGGCAAGCGTCATACCTGCCGCCTTCGGATGGGAGAAGAAGGTGGGGTTGAAGTCAAGGCCGATGTTTCTGGCGTTGGCCCAGTCGATCCAGCGCTCGAACAGGCTGACGTCGTACTCGTCGCGGTCGACCTTGCGGCCGTCTTTCTCCGCGTGGACAGCATGCAGAGAGACCTTCATGGTGCCGGGAACGCAGGAAAGCGCGACGTCGAGGTCGCTGCGGAGCTCGTCTGCAGTGCGGGCCCGGCCAGGATAATTGCCGGTAGACTGAATGCCGCCGGTCAAAGACTCGGCCCCTTCAAAGCCAAGCAGGTCATCGCCCTGCATGACGGAAAGGTTTTTGACATTTATTTCGCAACCGTTGTCGTCTGGCTGGGTGGTGATATAGCCGCTCGCTGTAAAATTGTCGCCCTGATCTGTCTCATAGAGACAGTCCATATAGATAAAATTCACATGGGTGACAGACGGATTGCGGACATAGGTGAGTGTCAAGCGTTCTCCATTTGGCATTTCATAACTTAAAATACAGGTTCCGGCATCTGTTCCGTCAATGATCATGGAAGCACCTTCTGTGATATCGGACAAATCGACCTCCATACGGCTCATCCGGCACAGGTCGGTCAGATACAGGGAAACGCGGATGTCATAGTCCGGCGTATCCATGCCTAAAAGCTCCCAGATAAAACCACCGGAACCCTCCGGGATCGTGACGAGGTATTCGTGGCTTTTTACATCATCGGAATCTGTTCTTGTTTTTCCGGTTTCCTCAATCTGAATCTGTCTGGTCAGTTCGATAATATTGGAAAAGTTGTCGTGAAACCATTCCTGATCAATATCATGTGTCAGCTCCGGTGCTTTTTTGAAATAAGTATTGCTGGTGGTCATGGCATAAGAAAGATTGTCTAACATTGGAACCATGAAATAAACGGTATTGGGATTCATATAAAAATCCATCTCGCCAACATTCAGCGTCAGGACATCCATATCGGAGATTATGGAAAGCTTTTTCTGTGTAAAAGAGCGCTCTCTGGAAATGTCCATGGAGGAGGAGTATTTAAAATTTTTGATATCGTTCAGGTAGGCTTTTCCCTCAAATGAGATATCCCCATTGAAGTAATCCTGGCATAATTCCATAATGTCAATGTGGTAGGCAATATAAGCCGGATCTTTCAGGGTATCCTGCATAAAATAAATGACAGACATAAGCATTTTGGCACGCGGATTTCTGGAAATATAAGTCAAACCTCCGAGAAACAGAATAAGCAGGCATGCAAAAAATATGCCACATCTGCGAAGAGGTTTTTTCTTTTTTCTGCCCGGATCTGTTTTGGTCTGCTCCATAAAAATGCTCCTGTTTTTATTCGTAATTGTCTATTTATTATAATATGAACGCAAAAAATAAACCACATAAAATGGATGATTTTTATAAAAAGTTAATGTACAATATAAAAGACATAAATACCATTTTAAATAATTACAAAACAGTAAGGGCAGTTTTGCAATTATGACAGGAGAACCAGAAGATGATGAACGAATTTTGCAAGGGAGGAGGCTGCACGGCGAAGCTTGGACCGGGAATTTTGGACAAGGTATTAAAAATGATACCGAAAAAAGCTGACCCGAATCTGCTGGTCGGTTTTGACCATTCCGATGATGCGGCAGTGTATCAGCTTACGGACGAGCTTGCAGTGGTGCAGACGCTTGATTTCTTTCCGCCGATGGTGGAAGATCCTTATCTCTTTGGACAAATTGCAGCCACCAACGCATTGAGCGATATTTATGCGATGGGAGGAGAAGTTAAAACAGCATTAAACATTGTGTGCTTTCCGGAGAGCATGGACGCCAACATTTTAGGACAGATTTTACTTGGTGGAAATGAGAAAGTGACGGAGGCAGGCGGCGTGTTGGCAGGTGGTCATTCCATCAATGATGTGGATGTGAAGTATGGACTGTCTGTGATGGGCACGATTCATCCGAAACGTATTCTGGAAAACAATCACTGCAAGGAAGGAGATCTGCTGCTTTTGACCAAGCCGTTAGGAGTAGGGATCGTCATGACGGCATCCCGCATGAAAGCAGTGTCTGAAGAAGCCTTTGACCAGGCGGTGGAATCGATGACTACTTTGAATAAATATGCGGCAGAGATTTTTAAAAAGTATGGGATACATGCCTGTACGGACATTACCGGATTTGGATTGCTGGTACATCTGGGTGAAATGCTGGGCGAAAACTTTTCCGCAGAGGTGTGGACATCACAGGTTCCTTATATCAAGGCGTGCGAGGATTATGTGGAAGAATTCTACATTACAGCCGCAGGACAGCGCAACCGCAATCATATCGGTGCACAGGTGGCATTTGAAAATTGCAGTTTTGCGATGGAAGAGATTTTATTTGATCCGCAGACTTCCGGGGGACTTCTTGTGGCAATCCCGGAAAATGAGGCCAAAAAGGCGCTGAAGGAGATCGAAGCACTCGGACTGGACTGTGGAATAATAGGAAGAGTGACAGAGAAAAGGGAAAAGAAAATCTATGTCCTGAAATAAAAAAATACAGCAGCTGCTGTCGGTTGAAAAAATATAAATAAACAGATGGAGACATGAAAAATGAATATTCAGATTGACGCAAAAGGAAAACAGTGCCCATTGCCGGTGATCGAGGCAAAAAATGCAATTTCCGGCATGACAGAGGCAGGAATCGTGGAAGTGACCGTGGACAATGAGATCGCAGTGCAAAATCTTACCAAAATGGCAGACCATAAAGGGTTAAAAGCAAAGAGCGAGAAAAAATCTGATCAGGAATACACGGTATGGATGGAAGTGACAGAAGAGTTTGTGAAAAATAATATAAAGGATGGGAATGTTTCATCCACACCGGTCACTGGGGAAAATTGTATTCCGGACATCCGAAAGAAAAAAACAGTCGTTGTGCTCGGTGCAGACCACATGGGCGAGGGGGATGATAAGCTAGGAAAAATGCTGATGAAAGGATTTGTCTATGCGCTGACGCAGCTGGAGGAACTGCCACAGACGATTTTACTTTTTAATTCCGGTGCATATTTAAGCTGTGAAGGTTCCGACTCCGTCGAAGATTTAAAGAGCATGGAGGCGCAGGGCGTGGAGATCCGCACCTGCGGCACCTGTCTGGACTTCTACAAGCTGAAGGAGACCCTGGCCGTGGGCAGCATCACCAATATGTACGCCATCGCGGAGACGCTGGCCGCCGCCGGGAAAGTCATCAAGCCATGATCTATCTGGACAACGCCGCCACCACCCGCCAGAAGCCCCAGCCGGTGATCGACGCGGTGGTGTCGGCTATGACCACCTTGGGCAACAGTGCCCGTGGCACCCACGAGGGGAGCCTGTCCGCCTCCCGGATGATCTACGGCACCCGGGAAAAGCTGGCAACATTCTTCAACTGTCCCCGGCCTGACCATGTGGTGTTCACCGCCAACTCCACGGAGGCCCTGAACATGGCCATCTGCGGCCTGCTGGACCCCGGCGACCATGTGATCGCCACGGATCTGGAGCACAATTCCGTCCTGCGTCCTCTGTACCGGCTGGAGGCGGAGCGGAGCGTGTCTCTCAGCTTTGTCCCGGCTGACCGGCAGGGGCGGATCGACTACGGCGAGTTCGGGCGGCTGATCCGCCCGGAGACGCGGGCCATCATCTGCACCCATGCCTCCAACCTCACAGGAAACGCCGTGAATATTGGCCGGGTGGGGGCCATCGCCCATGTCCACGGCCTGATCTTTCTTGTGGACGCCTCCCAAACAGCGGGAGTCCTGCCTATCGACATGGAGGCCCAGCAGATCGATCTGCTTTGTTTCACCGGGCACAAGTCCCTGATGGGGCCGCAGGGAACCGGTGGGCTGTGTCTGGGAGAGAACGTTGCCCTCCGCCCATGGAAGGTGGGGGGCACCGGCGTCCAGACCTACAACCCCGCCCAGCCGGAGCAGCTGCCTACACGGTTGGAGGCGGGGACTCTCAACGGTCACGGCATCGCCGGGCTGTCCGCCGCGCTGGACTATATCCGGATGGTGGGCATGGAGACCATCCGGGAGAAGGAGGAAGCCCTCATGCGCCGGTTTTACGAGGGGGTTTCTACCATTCCCGGCGTAACGGTCTACGGTGATTTTGCTGCCCCCCGGACGGCGGTGGTGGCGCTGAATATCCGGGACTACGATTCCGGCGAGGTGTCGGACGCGCTGGCGCAGGACTACGGCATCGCCACCCGTCCCGGTGCCCACTGCGCCCCCCGGATGCACCGGGCCTTGGGCACGGAGCGCCAGGGAGCCGTGCGGTTCAGCTTCGGCTGGTTCAACACGGAACATGAGATCGACACGGCGATCCGGGCGGTAAAGGAGCTGGCGGAATGAGACCCAAAACCCTGAAACTGGTGGTGACGTTCCACACCACGGCAGCAGCCATGGCCATGGAAGCGCTCTGCAAGGCGCAGAACCTCCCTGGCCGCTTGATCCCCACTCCCCGGGAGCTGACGGCGGACTGCGGTATGGCGTGGTGCGCCCCCTTAGACGCCGAAGAAACGCTGCGGGCCTTGGCGGACGCCCATCATCTGGAATACGCGGACTGGCAGGAGCTGCTGGTCTGAACAAAACCGTACCTGACGCAAGTCAGGTACGGTGTTTTACGTTTACAGGATCAACAGCAGTCCCAGAGCCACCAGCAGTTCCTCGTCCGCCTTTTCTCGAAACAGAAAATACAGCAGGCCCAACAGCAGCAGATCTCCGGCGTCCACCCGATCCAGATGAAGCTGATCCAGTATCCGCCGCAGGTACCCGGCAAGGCCCTCCGTGCCGCCGAAGGACGGCGGCGGACCGCCGGACCGGGGGCCGGATTCATTGGGATCGTCTGGCGGCGGGGGAGAGGGCTGCGATCCGGGGCCAGTTGTTTCCTGCCGGGGCGGATCCGGTTCCGCCACCTTGGTATAGGTGCCGTCATCCCGGCGGATGTAACGGTTATACATGGCCATCCCCCCTCAGCAGGAACTTTTTCCCCACCCGGAACAGCCGGGCCAGCTGCAATGCCCGTTCCACCTTATCCTGCCGCTCCGGTTTCAGATAGGGCCGCAGTGCGAACAAAAGCTGACGGGCGTTGCTGTTCTGGGCCTCTCCCAACTCCCGGAGGACCGGCAGGAGGGAGGCGATGGCCTTGGGATCCAGATCACCCAGTCCGGAGAGAAAACCTGGGCCAGACCCCGGCTGACCGCTCGCCACAGGCCCGCTGGGAGACGGGATTCGGCTTTCCGGGGTGGGCTGGCCCCAACTCTGTGCCGTCTCCCTGCTGGCGGGACCGCTCTGCTGAAACGGAAGGCCGCCGTTCTGCGCTGCGTTTCCTGTTTCGCCGGAGGTCCCCTTTTGCCACATCGGAAGGTAAAGCCCACATCAGGCTGCTCCGTCCCACCGCCGTTTCCCATAAGGGATTGGGCCATTTTCATGATCTGGTCCATGGCCTCCGGGTTGGAGAGGAGACTATTCAGCTTGTCGTCAAACTCCGCCATGAGGCCGGACCTCCCTCCTTATTTCTGGAGCCGCTGGCTGACCCGCTCCATCAAAGCCGCGCCCTCCGGGCTTTGTGCTACCCGGCCCACCAGTTCCGCCATGACATTCGTATCACCGCGCATGGCAGCCTGCATGGCCCGCTGAAGCCCCGCGCCGTTGTCCGGCCGGGTCAGCGCCTGCATGAGCGCCTGCCCATCGCGGGACTGCATAAGCTGTCGAAGGGCGGCGGGGTCGGCCTTCAACTGCTCCATCATCCGTTTGGCGTTTTCATCCATGGCTGTGTCCTCCCATGCTCTCAGTCTCAGACCAGTATATGAACGGCGCGAAAAAAATGTGCCTGCGAAAATCGCAGACACATTTTTACATCATTTCAGCTTTTTCCCCTGAGCGCAGTCCGCTTTTAAGGGGCAATCCTCACATTGGGGGGAGCGGGCGGTGCACACATCCCGGCCGAAAAGCACCATCCGGTGGCAGAAAGGCCCGGATTCTGCCGGAGGGATGGCCTTGCGGAGCTGCTGCTCCACCTTCACCGGGTCCTTGGACCCGTCGGTGATGCCCAACCGCCCGGTGATGCGGATGCAGTGGGTGTCGCACACATAGGAGGGCTGGCCGTACACGTCCCCCAGAATCAGATTGGCGGTTTTTCGCCCCACGCCGGGGAGGGAGGTGAGGTCCTCCATATTGTCGGGAACCTTCCCGCCGAACCGCTCCAAAAGCTGCTGGGCGCAGGCCACCAGATCCTTGGATTTTCCATTGTAGAACCCGCAGGAGTGGATGTATTCGCCCACCTCTCTGGGGTCCGCCGCGGCGAAGGCTTCCAGTGTAGGAAACCGGGCGAACAGCGCCGGGGTCACCAGATTCACCCGGGCGTCGGTGCACTGGGCGGACAGCCGCACGGCGAACAACAGCTCGTAATCCTTCTGATATTGCAGGGAGCACAACCCCTCCGGGTACAGCTCCTTCAATTTTTCGATGACGCGCAGGGTGGACGCCTTGTACCGCATGGCGCACCTCCTATGTACAAGAATGGTGTTATTTTATCACGGATTCTGTGGAAATGAAAGAGAAAAAATCATAGCATTTTCCGGGCAGTTATGCTATAATACAATTTCAGCATTTGACAGAAGGGAGGGACGCTATGCACCGGCCCTTAGCGGACGAGATCCGTCCGAAAACTCTGGATGAAGTTGTGGGTCAGCGGCACCTGCTGGCGCCCGGCGGTGTTCTGCGCCGCCTGATCGACGCCGGGACCGACGCCAACATGGTGTTCTACGGTCCCTCCGGCACCGGCAAGACCACCGTGGCCAACATTATCGCGGAAAGGACCCACAAGACGTTGTACCGTCTGAACGCCACCACGGCGTCCTTGCAGGACGTGAAGGACATCATTGCGGATGTGGGGACGCTGCTGGCCCCCGGCGGCATCCTGCTGTATCTGGATGAGATCCAGTATTTCAACAAAAAGCAGCAGCAAAGCCTGCTGGAATTTATGGAGAACGGATCCCTGACCCTCATCGCTTCCACCACGGAAAATCCTTTTTTCTATGTGTACAACGCGCTGCTTTCCCGCAGCAGCGTATTTGAGTTCAAATCCGTCCCGGCGGAGGAGATCCGCCCGGCGGTGCTCCGGGCCTTGGAGATCATGAAGTCCCGGACGCCCCTGCCCCTGATGTGGGAGCCGGAGGTCCCGGCGCTGGTGGCTCAGGGCTGCGGCGGCGATGTGCGGAAGTCTATCAATGCCGTGGAACTGCTCTGTGAGGCGGCAGTTCCCAAGGACGGAACGCTGCTGCTGACGGAGGCGGATGCCAAGGCGCTGTCCCAGCGCAGCGCCATGCGGTATGACCGGGGCGGCGACGCCATGTATGACGCCGCCTCCGCTCTCCACAAGTCCATCAGGGGCAGCGACCCGGACGCGGCGCTGCACTATCTGGCCCGCTTTCTGGAGGCCGGGGATCTCATCACCCCCTGCCGCCGGTTGCTGTGCGCCGCCAGTGAGGACGTGGGTCTCGCCTATCCCCAGGCCATCACCATTGTAAAGTCCTGCGTGGATACCGCTATGCAGCTTGGCCTGCCGGAGGCACAGCTCCCCTTGGCACAGGCCGCCATCCTGCTTGCCACGGCCCCCAAGTCCAACAGCGTCTGCACCGGCATCATGTCCGCGTGGGCGGATGTGAAGGCGGGCCGGGGGGGCGACGTGCCCCGGGAGCTGCAGAATGTCCACGCTGATTCCGCCGGATTGGAGCGGGAACAGGGCTACAAGTACCCCCATAACTACGGCCACCACTGGGTTCGCCAGCAGTATTTGCCGGACGCCATCAAAAACGCCCGCTATTATCACTACGGCGACAACAAGACCGAGCAGGCCGCGAAAAACTATTGGGAGAAGATCAAGGAATCTCAGTGAATTCCGTGACCACCGGGGACCGCTCACAGTTGGCGGGGGAGTAAACCCAGCGATCCAGTACCCCGTCGGTGATCCAGTAGGGCAGCGTTTCCGGCGGCTCCGCGGGCGGCAGCACTTCAATGACCTGTAATTTGATCTTCATGCGCTCCGGGCGGATGGAGCGGATGGTGACGGAGACCCCGTCCCCCTCCCGCAGATCCTCCCGCTGGTCGGTGAGGCCGGAGAGGTTGGGGGCCAGTTCCACAAAGCAGCCATAGTCCATAACACCCCGGACAGTGCCCTGCACCGTGTCCCCCTCGGAAAAGCGGCTGGCGTTTTCCAGCCAGGTGCCTAACAGCTCCTTGTGGGTCAGGGTGATCCGTCGGTTTTCCCGGTCAAAGACCTTGACCACTGCCAGAATTTTCTGCCCCACCCGGAACCGCTCGTTGGGATGGCGGATGCGGGCGGCGGAGATGTATTCCGTGGGCAGCAGAGCCACGATGCCCCGGCCAATGTCCACGAAGGCCCCGAAGGGCTCCATGCGTACCACCTTTCCCACCACCACGGCTCCCGGCTTCAGACTGCGGCGCATTTCCTCCATAGCCTGTTCCTGGACCTTCCGGCGGGAGAGCAGGGCCGTCGGCGCGCCTTTCGCGTCGGCGGAGATGGATTCCACTGTAAAACAGACCTGCTTTCCGACCCTTGATAAAACGGCGATCTCCCGGTCTGCACCGCTGATCCACGGAGCGGTGACTTCCTCTCTGGGAATTTTCGCGAAAGTGCTCCCAAGCTGTAAGTACAGATTCAGGTCCCCATCGCACCGCTGGACGGTCCCCTCCAGTACGGCGCCGTCACTCACGGCACGGCGCAGCATTTCCAGCGTGTATAACGGCGGGGCGGACAGCCCTTCCGGTAAGTAACCTCTGTTTTCCGGCATACGGATCACATCCTTTTCTTTGATATTCCACCTTATGCGGCTTCGCCGCAGCGGTGACAGGAGGCCCTTTTATGGATCTGCATATAAAAGACGTTGTAGAATTGAAAAAGACCCACCCCTGCGGCTCCAAGCAATGGGAGATCACCCGGGTGGGCATGGACATCAAGCTGAAGTGCCTTGGCTGCGGTCATGAGCTGATGCTGCCACGGTCCAAGGTAGAAAAGAGCATCAAAAAAATTCTCCCCGCCAGCGGGGAAGTTAAAGGAGGAACCCCGAAATGACTCCGAAGCGGACCCGTATCATTGCCCTGATTCTGGTGGGCGTATTGGTCTTTGGTTTGGCGGCTACCGGTATCAGCGCGCTGCTGATGGTATAAAGCGCCTCATTTGCCCGGCGGACGGCTTTCTTGTCCGCCGGGCTTTCTTTCGACCTTTTTTCGGAACGGCCCGGCTTATAATCTCCTTGTGAGAGGAGGGGACCATATGACGGTGGTGTATCTGGACAGTGTGTTTCTGTTCAATGCCCTGCTGGACTACCTGCTGTTTCTCTCTACGGCACGGCTGGCGGGGATCCCTCTGCGCCGCCGGCGCTACCTTCTCAGCGGAGTGCTGGGCGGGCTGTATGCCGCGGCGGTGTTCCTTCCCGGCGGGGGCTTTCTCACGGAAACGCTGGTAAAGGCAGGCGTGGGGCTGCTGCTGGCGCTCATCGCCTTTGGCCGGGAGACCCATTTTCTCCGGCTGACGCTGCTGACCGTCGCCATCGCCTGCGCCTTGGCGGGGACGGTTCTGGCTCTCGGACTGTTGGCGGGGCAGCACATTCCCAACGCCCGGGGAATTTTCTATACGAATGTCAACGGGAAAACCCTGCTGCTTTCTGCGTCAGGGGTCTACCTGCTGCTGACGGTGATCTTCCGGACGGCGGCCGCCCACGGTATCCGGGGGGAGTGTCTGCCGGTGACGGTGTGCCTGCTGGGGCAAACGGTGGCCCTCACCGCATTGCTGGACACGGGCAACAGCCTGCGGGACACCGCCGGGGAACCGGTGCTGACGGCAGAGCTGTCCCGGTTCCCGCAGCTTGCAGCGGTCATCCAGCATCGCTCGTCGGCGGAGGCGTTACCTATACTGCGCCAACGCTTTCCGAAGCTGCGTCCCCAGCTTTTGCCGGTGCGGACGGCGGCGGGGGGCGGTCTGCTGGTCAGCGTGAGCAGCGATTGGACGGAGATCGGCGGCGTTCGCTATCCAAATTTGCGGATCGCCCTGACGGATACAGAGTTGGGGGGCGGATATACCGCTTTGTGGGGCGGGGAAGGGAGAAGGAAACATGAGAGAATGGCTGCGGCGGCTGCTGTGCCGTCTGGGATTGTGCCGG
>OLNQ01004399.1_pt1 | contig 10620 bp, 10 predicted proteins | sample 1672821 | NCBI WGS metagenome assembly OLNQ01 (sample SAMEA3136727, study PRJEB25190) | human gut metagenome | biome: human gut; feature: human-associated habitat; material: faeces | place: Austria | collected 2013
TACGGCTTGTCTACTTACGCCAATAGCTTCAGCAACAAATTCTTGCGTCATTTTACATTCTTCTCTATGTTGTTTTAAAACCTCTCCAAGCGATTTTTTAATAAGTGATTTTTCTTTTTTAATATCTTTTGACTTTACATATTTTATTAAAGCCTTAATAGTAAATATTATTAAAAAAATAAAAGAAATGAGTATTGTTAAACCTATTAAAATTATTGTTGCAAAAGTAAGTTCTCCTATTATTTTCATTTTGAATTTCTCCTTTCTTTGAGACTATTATAGTAAAAATAGGTAGTTGCTACTACAAACTAGTACGATATTTTTGGTTGCATTTTAGTTGCGAATGAAAAACTATGCAATCTAATGCGTTTTTAATAAATTTATTAGTCATAATTATAATTGCTCCTTTTTCCACATACCACATTTACAATTACTATTTAGCAATTAGTTTTAATTCGTCATAATTAAATATTTTCATTTAATTCAAAATTTTTCTTTTCTTCCTCAATAGCAGTAATTAATTCTTGTTCAGTTGGCATATGTAATTTATATTCAGAAGAGAATATTGTTTTATTATCTTCTGGTAATGTATATTTTACAACTGTTTCATTTTTATTTGTTGATAGTAATATTCCAACTGTTGGATTTTCATCATCTTGTTTAATTTCTCTATCATAATAATTAACATACATTTGCATTTGTCCAATATCCTGATGTGATACTTTTCCAATTTTTAAATCAATAATAACAAAACATCTTAAAAGTCTATTATAGAAAACTAAATCTGGATAAAAATGGTCTTCTTCTAGTGTTAATCTTACTTGATTGCCAACATAACTAAAACCTTTACCTAATTCTAGCAAAAACTCTTTTAAGTGTTCTATAATATTTTTTTCTAAATCTGATTCTAAATAATCAGTATTTTCTTTTATATCTAAAAATTCTAACACAAAAGGATCTTTTACTAAATCTATACTAGTTTTTAAAACTTGTCCTTTTTCAGATAGTTCTAATATCTTATTTTTATCAGCAGACAATATTAATCTTTCATAAAGTAGCGAATCTCTTTGTCTTTGAAGTTCTCTAACACTCCATTTAGAATTAATAGTTTCTTTTATATAGAAATTTCTTTTTTGTTCTTCTTCAATTTTAATAATTTCCAAATAATGAGACCAACTTAATTGCGACGACACTGTTGTCGCAATTGGAAAACATATATAAAATTTTCTCATTCTTTCTAAATTTCTCTTGGAAAATCCTTTTCCAAATTCATTAGTTAATTTTTCTGATAACTTTTCTAAAACAGCATCACCATAACTTGCTCTTTCATCACCTTGCTGTATTTCCATAATTGCTTTTCCTATATTCCAATATAAGCTAAGCATTTCAGTATTTACAGTCTGATAAACTTTGTTTCTACTATTTATAACTAAATCTTTGATATTATCAAAAATATTATTTATTTCGTTGTCATTATTTATTAATTCATTACTCATTAAGTTCCTCCAATCATTTATATATTTAGGACTTTACATGTATATATTATATAATAAATATTGAAATCTTTCTATACTACCATTGAAATTTAATAATAATTCATATATAATTATTTTAGAAAGAGAACTTAGTTCGTAACTTGTATGCGATTTGCTCCATAAAAAAATACGCTCGAAACTTTCGAGCTTTTTTAATACAACCAATTCAGAAATGAGTTGGTTTTTTTATACATTTAATATCCAAACATCCAATTCCAATGCCATTTCATATTTGATGATAATGTAGCATTACTGAAACATATTTTATGTTCCTATATTTAAAAAAAAAACTAAGCTATTGCTTAGTCAACAAAATATTTTTTGATATAGTACTTTCAATTAATGTTTTAATGATTTCTTTTCTGATGGATAAAGAGCATTATACCTCTCTATTTCTTCTTCTTGTAATGTTAAGTTTCTTGTATTTACACCTAATTGCTTCTTAAACGATACTGAATAAAAGTTGCGTAACAAAGCCTCTTTTCCATCTTCCGTAGAATCAAATAAAAATTCATGATAACCATTATCATCTCTAAATGATTGTTTTAATTTACCAGTATCATACTCATAAACCATTTTTATATTTTTATCACTATTTATTCTAATTCTACCTCCATCCTTTGCCTCTAACATACTATTTCTAAACAAAAGTGACGGTATAATTGCCTTCATCCATTGATAAGCCTCTTCCTTTTCCTGCTCAGGAATGGATATAGTAGACATTGTACTAACCCCGTATAAATAACAAAAAGTTTTATATGCATCCACAACAACATTAGCAAATGCATTACCATATGATGTCCCAGGTTTTTCCGGAGTTGTGTATACTCCAGGAACACTTGTATCATATATCCATGCCATTGATCGTTCACATCCAGTAAATAGTTCATGATTTTTATCATAAACAGATTTTATTGCATCCTCTACTTGCTTATTATGTTCTTTATCACTATATATAATAATTCGGTCACAATGATTTTCAGAAGTAGTTAATTGATATTTAAACATAACAGGAAGATTTTGTGAAGTAAACTCCTCTACTAATCCTAATGCTATTTTATGCATATTTTTAGGATTAGGCGCTATATAAAATCTATCATGTATACTTCCTATTTTATTTGTATTAATTTTGACCCATTTATACTCTTGATGTTGATTTTCCATTTTAATATTACTGCCAAAACGAGATTGTAAAACTTGTTCAAGCTCTAACTGTGATTTTTCTAAATTAGAAAAATCATATTTTGTTTTATATATTTCATCTCTCAAAGTATCTAAATCAAAATCAATGTTATACTCGAAAGCAAGTTGTGCCGCTTGTAAAATAAGACCATCATCAATAGGTTTTGTCATCCTAATAGCATTGTTAAAAGTACCATTAGGTGTATCCATTTTAAATATTTCCATTCTAACATCCTCCAAAATATTATCTTACAAAAAAAGTATAACACATATTTTTTCAGTATAAAATTTAAATTAACAACTTTACAGTAAAATTATACCTCATCATTCCTCAACTCTCCATATGATTTTAGCAGTATATGATACCCCATTTTCTAAAGGCTTCTTCACCTGTAAAAGTATACCTTTATCATCATCCCACGAAACAGTGGTAACCCTTGTCAATCCTCCATTCTCATCACCTGTATATACTAAAGTTTCAACATCAGACAAAGCTATCACATTATTTAAATCATCAACAAAAACTAACCCATCATCTAGTACATAACCATTATCAGATTCTAATTCGTGATCTATGGTAGCATAAAGCTTCCAGGCACTACTATTAATTCTTGAATCCGTAACTACAACTTCTAAATTCGTAAGTCTTGGACAAAGAAGCGGATTCGTACTAATTGGTGATACATTAAAACTAAAAGACTTAGTCGCACTATCTAAAGTCAATTCTCCACTATAAACTATTTCGATTTGTTTTGTGTAATACAATAAATCATTATGAGTTTTGCAATTAAAAGTTACAATTGTTCCTATCGTCAAAGGATCAGAATATGAATAAGTAAACACCCCATCATCATTCGCCAAAGATAAAGCCTCCACATCATCATACTTTATTAAAACAGATGATTGTGGCAAGGTAATCCCCGTCATTACTACATCTTTATCCGTCACAGCAGCCATTCTAAATAAAAATGTCCCAACTGAAATAATCTTTTTTCCTAAAATATTAAAATTATCTAAACTTGGTAATTTCTTTAATTCTTCTTCTGTATAATTATTACTGCTTACTACAGTCTTACTACTAGAAAAACTACCATCAACACTAGATAATTCACTCTCTTTATACCAGGCATAAGTAGGTAATGTATCTTTACTTATCTCACTAGATATTGTAATAGCCTTATCAAACAAATTAATTCTTGAATATGTGAATTTAAAAGTAGATGTAGAATTAGTATTAATGACATTCGCAACACTATTATATAAAACGACCTTTTCTGGATTATTAAGTACTAATCCAGAATTATCACCCTGAAAATAAATATTATAATTAGCACTACCAATACTATCATAATTGCTAATTATAGATAATGTTGAGCCAAAGTTTAAGGTTATTAAACCATAACTATACCATGTTGCATAACTTCCATTTTTACTTGTTTGATTTATAACTAGTTCTGCCCCATCATTAATTACAGTAGAACCAGTTCCAAAATTACCATAGCCCATTCCATTATGTGTCGTAACATGAAATGAAGCATTATAATCAATCACAAAATTCAAGTCAGTCACACCATATATTAGTTCTCTAGAAACACTTTGAAAATTAACGACCGCATTTTTTAAAATAGTCAATGAAGGGCTTTGATTTCTAAACCAAAATGAAGAGTTCGCTGTTGACTTATGAATAATAGTAGTTGCCCCACCAATCTCTACTCTATTACACTCACAGACCTCATTTCCTGATGCATAATTATCTTGAATAGTTATATCGCAATCAACAAACCTAGTAAGTCCTGAAGGATTAAAACTAATCTGTGGCCCCACATAATTTATATTATTATACTCTATTACTGTATCCTTAAAAGTATTAGATTCTGGCACATAAATAATCCCATAATAGTTATAACCAACTACCTTCATATTTTTTACAGTAACTTTTTTATTAAGAGCCGAATTAACTCTAATACCATCCCCTGTACCTAATTTCTTTTGATCAACATATTCATAAATAATATCATTATACGTGCCATCAATAATAACTTCACTCTTATTACTTGAAATAAGAATACCTGACGTTAAAGTTATATTACTTCCAAAATAAATATAAGTATAACCATTATTATTTTCTAATGCCTCCTTAAGTTCCGCACTAGAAAAAACAACTACCGTAGTACCATTAATAATTGTCATATAACACCTCTTTATTTATTCTATTAATCAAAATAAAAAAGAGTTAATTAGTTTACTATATAAATTGTTATAAAAGAAACACATTAAGGATTGTTCTCATAAAATATATTAATAAGGAGGTAAAAATGGAAACAGAATTAAGTAATACAGTAAGAGCTGTTGGAAACTATAATGATGTACCAACTTCTATAACCTCAGCTGTATCTGTTGTTACAATGATAAGTGGTCTTACAATAACTAAAACAGCGGATAAACCAGTCTGGGCTGATGGAAATTTAACTTATTCTATTGTTATTAATAATCAAGCTGAAAAAGATTATGTAACACCGGAAATTACCGATGTACTTGATAGTCTAATAGATTTTGTCCCTGAAAGCGTCACTATAGATGGTGTCCAGGCCGAAACAAGTTCTTACTCATATAATGAAGGAACTAAAACTCTAACTATTAATTTAGATGATATTACAGCAGGAAAATCTAAAACAGTTACTTTCCAAGTAAAAAAGAAATCATAAAATACAAAAAATTAATGCAGATAATACCTGCATGTTTATATTCATAAATAATATAAATTTATCTTTGATTTCCTAATAAGAAATTATATTTTGCCGCATGTATATTTTCATCAGTCATAATAGACATCAACAAAGTATAATAATCGCCACTCATCACACTAAGTATTTTTCTATATTTTTTTACTGCCGCTAGCTCTGAAAATAAAGCCTTTTCTAAGTCGTCCCTATAACTACTACTTTGAAAATTATAGTTTACAGGTGTTTGATATGATATATTTTGTTTAGTAAAGTCATAATAAATTTTTCTTAATATTTGTCCATGTTTTTCTTCATCATTCCTAATTCCATGAATAATCATTTTTTCTTTTTGACTAGGGGCTTTCCTAATTAAATTATCATAAAACGCCATATCATTATTTTCATCCTCTATTGAAGATCTTATAAGTGAAATAGCATCAGCTGGCATAATTATCTCATCACTATTAAATTGTTTTAAATTATTATCATAATTATATCCATAATTATTGTAAGTATCATTATAATTCATTTAACCATCTCCACTAAAAAAATATGTTTTTTAAAAGAAAAAAGAACCAAAATGATTCTTCTAAATGATATCTCTATATATTAATAATTGATTAGGTAATAAGTATATTTGTTTATTATAATTTAATAAGTTTGAAATACTAATTCTCTTATCTTGCATAATACTTTGAATTGTATCACCATTTTGAGTTAAATACGTACGAATATATGGCCTTGGAACAAGTAAATTTTGTCCCGGAGTAAGCACCATTTTACTATTAATACCATTAATCATCATTAATGTATTAGGTGAAATATTATATTTTTCAGCTATACTATATAAATTATCTCCCCTTTGAACTGTATAAGTAGTAAATAAATCATTATTATTACCTATATTATTATTTTGTCCCATCATATCCTGATTTACGGGTACTGTAATCACTTCCCCTGGCATCAAAGTTTTATTTGGAGACAAATTATTTAAGTTTCTTAATTCTGCTACCGTAGTATTAAATCTACTGGCAATAGAATATAGAGTATCTCCTTTTTTTATAACATAATAACTATACAAAAAAATCCCTCCTGCTTAATATTATGCAAAAGGGATAAATTTAATTATTTTTTGAAACACCATACATATTTTCCTGATGATAATTGAACTCATTATATTTAATAATATCCTTCAATCCAAACTCGGAATTATAAGCATACATTGTATCGCCTACAATCCCAAAAACACTATCCGCAGAAACAGTCCAGTCTTTAAGACCAGCAAGACTAAATAGTAATAATGGATTACTATAATCATCCTTAAATACTAAATATATATTATCTCCACTTTTAAAATAATAGTTATCATTGCTCTTCCTAATATCATCAGTCTTATACTTATTCTTTATATCAAAATTAGTGTCATTTTTATAGAATTTAATCTTCGTATTATTTATACTATCTACTTTCTTATCTTTTAATCTAGCTCCATCAAAATACTTAATTTTATTATCTTTACTGACTACACTTACTTTTTCTAAAGTATCATCTATTTTATATTGTGTATTTGTATTACAATCTAACATATAAATATTGTTTTTATATCCTCCATTAAAATAAGTATTAGTAGAAGGGGTGCTGTCTAACATATCAATAACTTTCTTTTTACCATCTTTAAAATTAACTACATATAATCTATTAAATGAAGTAGCATTATCCTCTATATTCATAACATATAAGTTTTTATTAGAAAATAAATAGTGATTTTCATCATAAATATCATTAGATAAGAAGTTATTTTCATATTGTTTTTTACTATTAATAGAAAATACTCCATTATATTTCCATACTACTACATTATAACCACTAATAAAGTTTTGATTAAATGAAATTTTAGTATTATTTCCTGTAACTATCTTATAACTAGTCTTATTAGTCCATGATGAAAGACTATATCCTTTTTTCTTAAGTTTTTCTATAAATACGTTAACTCTAATATCACCTATTTGTTTTAAATAATCATAACTAACCATTTTTTTATCTATATTACAAACAACATTGGTATAAACATTATTTTTAAATACTGGAAATACACATTTTAAATCATCTTTTTCATATACCAATAAATCTTCTAATATTTCTTTATCTTTATGAAAATTAGAGTTAATTAAAAAATTATAATTTCTCTTTTTTTTATCAGAAATACTAATATTATAAGTATGTTCACCATTTTGTAATTTATATTTTTCATCTATTTTATACTCTTCATTATTTACTGTATAAGTATATTTATAATGATATTCTTTTAGAAAAAACATTACTGCTAACTGATAAATAACACATAACAATAATAATATTGTGACCAACTGTCCTACTTTTTTCATACAACCACCTATTATAATTATAAGAAAAACAATCATTTTTAGCAAGTAAAATAAGTATTAAAAAAACATGGATTACTCCATGTTTTCACTATGATTACAATTATCGCTAGTAGAAAACCTTTGCTTCATTTTCATCATGTAATCAGATATTTTTGAATATATCTCAGGTAACGCATCATTAGATATATCAGATAAAATAACTAATTCTTTAACTGTATCAATTATTACTTTTCCCCAAATAATTCCACCCAATATTTTTAAATCATTAAATAAATCGGGTGTAATGGAGTCAAGAAAATATCCAAATACTACTCTTTTTCTACCTATCAATATTCTTTCATTAGTAAGCGCTACTACAGCACTACCAAATATATTAAACGGGTTATTATTTTTTTGTGCTATAAAAGCATAAACAACATATTCACCAGGATTAAGATGTTTCTCTACTATGCTCGCATTTTTTCTATATCTCCATCCTATAGTTAAAGGATATTTATTTTTAAATCTAGCTACATGTTGATAAACATTTAATCTTTCTTCCTCCATATAGCCACCTCTATTTCTTTATTAAATCATATTTTTCAAACATTGATACTAAATCAGCAATACTCGTTTCACCTGACGCTTTATCTTTAACATCGCCATCTTTTACAACAAGTGTTAATGGTGTACCCCAACCTTCACTAAAGTATTCATTAGAAGATTGTAATTTAGAAATACCATCATCATCTAAATCATCAGTATTTAAATAATTAACTTTTACACCATATTTATATACTAAATGTTCCATAATTGGTTTTTGAATTACGCAGTGAGAACATGTAGGTCTTCCGATATAAATAACTGAAGCTTCACTTCCCTTAAGTAATTCTAAGTATTGATCAATTCCAATAGATGTTAAATCAGCTTTTTCACTATCTTTAATACTATTACTTTCTTCTTCAACACTACTAGCTGAAGATGAGCTTCCATTTCCTTTATTATAACTTCCACTAGAAGAAGTTACAACCATACTAATAATGATTGCTACTACTAAACAAATAACAACGACAATAGTCATTCTATTTGTACTATCATTATTTTTATTAACTGATGTAGCATTATCTTTAGAGTCATCTACTGTTTTTATTTCTTCAACTTGAACAACCTTTTTTTCTACTTTTTTTTCTATTGTCTTTTCCTTATTTTCTACTGGAACTTTCTTCTTAGAAACTACATTTGCATTTTTAGTAGCAGTAGCCTTCTTTGATGTATTAGTCTTCTTTGCAGTAGCAGTTGTCTTTTTTACAGTACTACTCTTTTTAGCACCTGTATTTGTTGTCTTCTTTTTAGTAGTATCTTTCTTTGGTGTATTATTTTTCTTACTTGCAGTATTACTACTTGCATTTGTACTTTTTTTCTTTGTATTAGCCATATTAACTCTTCCTTTCAATAATAAAATTATAACATATTTTCTAGCTATTTCACTACTTTTAAGCAATTTTTCTCGTTTTTTTCGCTAAAAATAAATAAATTTATATATAATGTCGAATAAATATAAGAATTATTTGATAGAAAAAACATAATTTTTAACTAGGAGGCAATATGAAAGTTGGAATAATTAAAGGTCTTTTATACTATTATGATGAAGTACTTTGGATGAGTTTTTTTGAAAATTTAGGAGTCAAAACAATTACTAATAAAGAAGTAACTAAAGAAACCATAAAAAAAGGAACTAGCATGGCTCCCGATGAAACTTGCCTATCTTTAAAAATATTTATTGGCGAGGTTATGGAATTAAAAGATAAATGTAATGCTATTTTTATTCCACGTCTTTTTTCAATAAAAGAACATGAACAAGTCTGTACAAACTTTAATGCTTTATATGACTTAATTCATAACCTTTTTCCAGAAGTTCCCCTTATCACTAGCAATATAGACTTACAAAAACATAAAACAGAAATGAAAGCCTATATAAATATTGGAAAACAACTAGGTTATTCCGTAATAGCAACAGTCACTGCCTATTTAAAGGCTCTAGATAAAGATAAAAAAATCAGAGAAAAAAATTTCTTAGCTCAAACAGAAAAACTAAAATCTCCTTCTAAAAAAATATTACTAGCTGGTCATCCATATATTTTATATGAAAATATTTTAACGAAAGAAATTAAAAAAATCATAAAGGATAATGGTTTTGAAATTATTTATAGCAATATTTTACCAGAAGAATTGGTTGATATAGAATGTAGTAAAATTTCTAAAACTGTTCACTGGACTCATAGTAAAAAACTCCTAGCGGGAATTTCATACTATAATAGTAGAGTTGATGGTATCATCCTTCTTTCCTGTTTTCCATGCGGACCAGATTCCTTAACCAATGAACTCGTAAAAAGAAAAGTTAACAAACCTCTTTTAAAATTAATTTTAGAAAATGAAAGCAATACAGGTCTAATTACAAGACTAGAAGCATTCTTTGATATAGTGAAGGTGAAAATATGAGCAAAACAATAATAAGTTTTCCAAAACTTGGAGACTATAACATTCCCCTAAATTTTTTATTTAAGCATACCACCAATTGTAAAATAATTAATTCTCCTGAAATAACAAAGAAAACGATAGAATTAGGTAGCAAATACTCTCCTAGCGATGCTTGCCTACCCTTTAAATACACACTTGGTAACTTCATCGAATCTCTAGATATGGGAGCAAACGTCCTAATACAAGCAGGTGGTGGATGTAGATATCGTTATTATGGAGAAGTCCAAGAACAAATTTTAAAAGATTTAGGATATAATTTTGATTTATATCAGTTAAGTA
>OLNQ01004400.1_pt1 | contig 10620 bp, 6 predicted proteins | sample 1672821 | NCBI WGS metagenome assembly OLNQ01 (sample SAMEA3136727, study PRJEB25190) | human gut metagenome | biome: human gut; feature: human-associated habitat; material: faeces | place: Austria | collected 2013
ACGCGTGGGCAACATCGGGCGTCACGTATTCTGGCCAGCGCCGAACGTGGATTCGGCCCTGGCCGGGTTCACCCGTGTCCAGTCGCATGCGGGCCCGCGCGACCCCCAGTTGCGCCAGCTGACGTTCCAGTTGGTCGACGCGGCCTTCAGCCAGCGTCGCAAAACGCTGCATGCCGCACTCAAGCGCATGGTGCCCGATGAAGTGTTCCACACGGCGGGCATCGACCCGACACGCCGCGGCGAGACGCTGACCATCGACGAATTCGCCGCTCTGGCGACGGCGCTGAGGCAATCGCAGCATGAACAGGGGCAGGCATCATCATGAGCGCCACAGCAATGGACAATGTACGGTCAGCGACACCGGGTCAGGTGCGGCGTTCGCCAAGCGTCCCCGCGCATTGGCCCATCCGCCGTCATGCCGCAGCCGCGGAAACGACACCGGCCGGGCCGCTGCACTCGGTGGAGGTCACGGTTCCCGCGAAAACCAATCTGACGTTGCACGTAGGGCCCGCCCATGAGGAATGGGGCGGACGGCACGCGCTGGACACGATATATTGCGCCATCAGCGTCAACGACATGGTGACGGCGACCGCCAAGACCCCCGGCAGCGGGTTCTCGCTCGAACTGAGCGGCGAGCATCTGGGTGATCTGGCATCGAGCGGCAGCGACATGCGCCGCAACCATGCGGTGCTTGCGTTGTTCGCGATAGCCGCGGGGCGGGAGCCGGACGTGGCGCTGCATGTGGACAAGCACATTCCCGTCGGTGCCGGATTGGGCGGCGGATCCGCCGACGCGGCGGCGACATTGCTCGCCGTGAACACCCTGTGGGGACTGCACTGGCCGATTGAACGGCTGCGTGACATCGCCGCCACGCTCGGCGCCGATATGCCCTTCTGCCTGGAGGGCGGATATGCGCATGGCACCGGTTTCGGCGAGCGGATCATCCCGCTGGAGGATGATTCATCGTGCGTTCAGACGCTGCGAGACCGTGGATTCGCCGGCCAATTGCTGGTGGGAGCGTACCATGCGCAACTGAGCACGCCGAATGTCTACTCGACCTTCGACAAGATGGGCGCGGGAGACGGCGACGACAACCATCTGCAGCGCGCCGCGGTCGCCTTGCACCCCCGCAGCGGCGAAGCCATCGAAGCCGCCCTGGCCGCCGGGGCATCCCGGTCATTCGTTTCCGGCTCCGGCCCATCGGTCATCGCGTTCGTACCGGACGATGCCGTCGCCCGCCGAGTTCGCACCGCATGGGAGCAATCCGCCACGGTGGATCGCATCATCGCTGCGCAGGCGCCGGCGAGACCGGTCATAACCGTCCTGCCATCCCTGTCTTATCGCGTCAGACAGTGACGCTAATCTGTGTACCAGTCTCGTAAGAAAAGGACGGATCCATGACTCAGCCTTATGACGAACGCGCGGAACGCAAGCGTTACATTCGCCGCCGCCAGCAGATCGTATTCTCCTGTGTCGGCGCGGTGCTTGCCGTCGCCCTGGTCGTGTCGGCGCTGTTCTATTTCCACGTCGGGGGTCTGGGCATAACGGCCACGTCCGAAGTCAAGCCGAATTACGGCGTGCGCGTGCCCTGCTCGACCAAGGACGCCAACGGCAAGAACCAGACATATTCCAACTATGCGAACGTCAAGGTGCGCGTGCTGAACGGCACCAAATTCGTCGGCTTCGCGAAGGCCGTCAGCACCGCGCTGTCGAACCGCCAGTTCAAGGTCACCGGCTGGGACAATTACAAGGGCAAGAAGGTCGAGCGCACCACAATCTATTTCGGCAAGAACGCCATCAACGAGGCGTACACGCTGAACACGAACTTCACGGACGCGGTGATGGTGATGGACGACCGCGACGACAAGCTGATTGACGTGGTGCTCGGCGCCTCGTTCAACGATCTGGCCAACAAGGACAGCCTGCCGAGCGGCGACACCGCCATCGAAAACTTCGAGGGATGCGTGCCCGTCCAGTCAATGGGCACCTTGCCCAAGGCCCTCGATCATGAAAAGGTGGAATGACGGCCAGCATCGTCATGACGGCCTGAAACCCCCGATATTCGGCGGCTGCCTGCCTTACGCGGACAGCCGCCGAACCGTTTCTCGGGCACGTTTACAGCGACGCGTGCCACCGCTTGAGCTCGGCCACCGCGGTGTCATGGTCGACCGGACCGTTATCGAGCCGGTATTCCAGCATGTGCTTGTATGCGCGGCCGACCTCCGGGCCGGGAGCGATGCCGAGGATGGTCATGATCTCATTGCCGTCGATATCCGGCCGGATGGCGTCGAAGTCCTCTTTCTCCTTGAGATCGCGCACGCGCTGCTCCATCTCGTCCATGGCGGACGAGAACACCATCGCCTTGCGACGGTTCTGAGTGGTCGCGTCGGCGCGGGTCAGCCGGTTCAGCCGCTCATACAGCGGACCGGCGTCCTTGACGTAGCGTCGCACGGCGGAATCGGTCCACGGTTCTTCGACATACCCGTGGAACCGCAGATGCAGGTTCACTAACTCGCTGACATCCTCGACGAGATGATGGTCGAACCGCAGCGCCTTGAGCCGTTTGCGCGTCATTTTCGCGCCGACCGCATCGTGATGATGGAAGCTGACCTTACCGCCGGGCTCGAACCGGCGTGTTTTCGGCTTGCCGATGTCATGGGTCAGCGCGGCCAGGCGAAGCGTCAGGTCGGGAGCGGGCACGGGGCCTTCCGGCCCGGTCTCCAGCGCTATGGCGCGATCGAGCACAATCATCGTGTGCTCGAACACGTCCTTGTGGCGGTGGTGCTCGTCGATTTCCAGCTGCAGGGCGGGAATTTCCGGGAATACGATATCGGCGAGACCTGATTCGACCAGCGCTTCGACACCCGCCCTCGGACGATCGGACAGCAGCAGCTTCGTGAGCTCGTCACGCACCCGTTCAGCGGATACGATGTCGATGCGATCGGTCATGTCGCTGATGGCGGCAGCCGTGTCGGGGGCGATGCTGAACCCGAGCTGTGCGACGAAACGCACGGCACGCATCATGCGCAGCGGGTCGTCGTCGAAGGACTGATACGGATCCACCGGCGTGCGTAATACGCCTTTAGCCAAATCGCTGGCGCCGCCGAACGGGTCCACGAACTCCAGCTGCGGCACGCGCAGCGCCATGGCGTTCACGGTGAAATCACGGCGGGACAGATCGCCTTCGAGCGAATCGCCGTAGCTGACTTCGGGCTTGCGGGATTCGGGATCGTACGTGTCGGACCGGTACGTAGTGATCTCCACCTTGACTTCGGTGCCGTCCTCGCGCCGGCGCATCGCACCCAAAGTGCCGAATTTGCGGCCCATATCCCAGAAACCGTCACGTCCCCAATGACGCAGGATCGACTCGAACTCGTCGGGATGGGCCGACGTGCAGAAATCGAGGTCGTGGGAACGCCGGTGCAGCAACAGGTCACGCACGGGGCCGCCCACCAACGCCAGCTCGTACCCGCGAGCCGCGAACAGGTGTCCAAGTTCAATGGCTTCCGGCCAAACTTCGAAATTCACACGAGGCCTTTCCATAAAGTATTACCGCTTTTATGCGTATTCAAGCATACCGTTACCCCACCTGCACACGGTATTGAGTAAGGTGGAAGTCATGATTACGCCCGCAGACCTCGCGCGCATGCTTGCGCATGCTGCGGGCGACCATACCCAAAATCCGCTCGAACCCGATACGTTGCTCTATACGTCCGAGGCTCCGCGCACGCCGAAAACCGTTGTCAGGCCACCGGAACCACGCTTCCCCACGCCTGCGATGATGCCGCAGCGACGGGCTGGCGACGGGCCGACCACATTCGCGTCGCTGGACGCTCAGGAGCTCCCGGTGGTGCGCGAATACTCGGCCGGCGGCCTGGTGTTCGACGAGCGCGGCCGTGTGGCCATCATCGCGCGACACTCCCGCAACGGCCATCTCGAATGGTGCCTTCCCAAGGGCCATATCGAAAAGGGCGAGACGCCGCAGCAGACCGCCGTGCGCGAGGTGCACGAGGAGACCGGCATTCTGGGTGAGGTGGTCGAGTCCATTGCCACCATCGACTATTGGTTCACCGGTACCAGCCAGCGCGTGCATAAGCTCGTGCATCATTTCGCGCTGCGCCAGATCGGCGGCGACCTGACGGTGGAGGGCGATCCGGATCATGAAGCCGAAGACGCCATCTGGGTGGATTTCGATGATTTGGATGACGTTCTCAGCTATCCTAATGAACGCAAGATCGCTTGGCTCTACGCAAGGAAAATGAAGCAGGGATGATCGCGAACAGCCCCGAGCACGGTCAGGCCGTGCCATCGTTATCTCACCGAACGACACGCCTATGGCGCTTCTTTACCATCATGTTGCTGACATGCGCGATGCTGTTCGCAGGCCGCATGGTACTGGCCGGCCCGGCACATATGGCGATGGCGGATGACGAGACGGACACGGCCACGCAGACGACCGCCTTGTCGATCACCGAATCGACGCCCGTGGTCACCGACACATCCGGCTACCACATCACCATCAGCATCTCCAATCCCACGTATGCCGCGACGTCACCGGGCCTGGTGACCGTGGCCTACAACCCGTCATATACGTTCGTATCGCGCACTGACATCCAGCATTGGGCGACCGGGGACGTATCGATTCCGGTGCGCACCGTTCTCGGCACGGCCACGGTGCCGTCCATCGCGGCGAACAAGAAGGTTTCCGTGAAGATCGACGCGGCGGCCGACAGCGATGCGTTGAAGGCGTTGCAGATGTGGGGGCCGAAACCGCTGCTGGTCACCTATCAGGCGACCCAGACGACCGATTCTCAATCCACGGGCTCTTCTGACGGGTCATCCGGGTCGGACCGTACCGTCGATCCGAACGCCAAGCCGATTCGCCTGCACAGCTTCCTGACCAGATCATCCCAGGGATTGCGCAACGCACAGACCCCGCCGATGGCCATCACCATGGTCATGCCGTTGATGAACACCGGCCAGCAGGCCGACAAGAACGCCATCGACCAGCTCGTGGTGCATGACAACGGCGATGGATCCGACACAAAATCTACACAATCAGGTGGCGGCGGCACGGATGGCAGCACAGACGACGGCTCCGGCAACAATACCGACGACACCGAAAACACCGCGGCGACGCAATCATCAGTACTCACCCCGCGCGACAATGATGCACTCGCCGCCAAACTCTCCCTCATCGGCAAGCACAGCGATTTGCAGACCATAGCCGATCCGACGGCATTGGCTTCCGACACCGGGCAACGCATCGATGCCGTCATGCAGCCGGCCGGATTCGACATCACCGCCTATGCCGCGATCAACAACGTCCGGTCGTACGAACAGGCCGGCGTCGGCACCGGCGCATGGAACGCACGATCCGCACTGGCCGCGGCACCGGCATCATCCAATTCCCTGCCCATCGCCTGGCAAGGCAAGGGCGATTGGACCCGGCAGGCGCTCTCCACGGCCAGGAAGCAGGGATACCGGTACGTCATCGCCGGTCACGACTTCGACTCCAGCACCACGGCCACCGTGCACACAGGCACATACACAATCCCCACCTCGGCCGGCGACATCACGGTGCTGAGCGAGCAGAAGGAACTCGGCGACCTCGTCAAAGGCAAGCCCACCAGCAGTGATGCGGACGGCGAGACCAGTAACGCGGGACGCATCGCGCGGTTCGTCGCGCAGAGCGCCTTCTATCAGATGGAGCAGCCGTATGCGGCGATGAACCGCAACCTGCTGGTCTGCTTCGGCACTAATATGTCGGCGGCGTTCATCGACACGCTGATGACCGCGGTCGAACATTCCTCATGGCTGCAACTCACCGACCTGAATGATCTCATTGACGCAGACGCCTATCGGACCGGAGACAAGGCGCTGCAAATCGTCCCCCAAGACAGTCATTTAAGCGAGCGGAACACCCGATCGGTCACGTCCGCGCTGGAATCGCTGGCCGAAAGCCGCAACGACATCAACCGCTTCACCACGTCGGTCCTCACCGACCATAAGGCATCCGCGTCCTGGATCCGCAAGATCAAGGCCGCACAGAGCACGCTGGCACTGCATGCGCTCTCGTCCGCGCCGCGCAACATCGACAGTCTGGTCGACGGTGCCAAACGGCTCGGCGGAGGCATGTTCGGAGGCGTATCCATCACGCCGACCGACTCCATCACCGTCGTCAGCGAAACGGCCAAAATGCCCGTCACCGTCAGGAACAACCATCCGTATCCGGTACGGGTGAAGGTCTCATCCCTCACCGACTCCATGGAAATCGTCACATCGCGGTTCACTGAGGTCACCATACCGGCGAACAGCGAGGCGCAGGTCACGTTCGCCATCCGCGTCGCCACTTCCGGCCACGCCACAGCCCACATCACATTGCTGGACCGCAACGGCGACACGTTCGGTTCCGCACAGAACACCGACATCACCAGCGTGCTGCGCATCAGCGACATGACCGGATTCATCATCATCGGCTTCTCGCTGCTGCTCGGCCTGGTCGGCCTCTGGCGCCAATTCCATCGAAAGAAGGACCCCGACGAATGAGCACCACGGTAGGACGCAATTCGCTGATCATGGCGTGCGGCACGGCCGCGTCACGTGTGACCGGCCAGATCCGCACCATCTTCCTCGTCGGCGCGCTCGGTACCACCGGTATCGCAGCCAACGCGTATCAGGCCGGCGCGCAGATACCGCAGGTGATCTTCAACCTGCTGTCCACCGGCGTGTTCAACGCGGTGCTCGTGCCGCAGATCGTGCGCACGCTCAAGCAGAAGGACGCGGATGAGCGACTCAGCAAGCTCATCACCTTGTCCATCGCGCTGCTGCTGGCCATCACACTGCTGATGGCGTCCGGCACGCCGCTGCTGACGATGCTGTATCTCGACTCCAGCTGGACGCCCGCGCAAAGGGCGCTGGCGAACGCCTTCACGCTGTGGTGTATGCCCCAGATCCTGTTTTACGGCCTGTATACCGTATTGGGGCAGATCCTCGCCGCAAAGGGGCGTTTCGCGACGTATGCGTGGAGCTCCGTAGGCGCCAACGTCATCAGCTGCATCGGTTTCGGCGCGTTCATCATGCTGTTCGGCAACGCGGGACGGCAGCCGATGTCGTTCTGGACATCCGGCAAGATAGCCCTGACCGCGGGCGCCTGGACGGCCGGCGTGGCGTTCCAGGCCCTGGTGCTGTTCATTCCTTTGCTGCGTTGCGGCATCCACTACCGGCCTCGCTGGGGACTGCATGGGCTGGGGTTGCGTTCCATGGGCCAGGTGGCGGTGTGGAGCATCGCCATGGTGCTGCTCAACCAGCTGATGGGCATCGTCAATTCGCGTGTCAATACCGGCGCCCCGACCGCCGGCGGCGATTTGTACGGCATCGCGGGCAACGCGAGCTATCAGTACGCGTACACGATATACGTTCTTCCCTATTCGATCATCGCCGTGTCCATCACGACCGCGGTGTTCCCGCGCATGTCCCGCGCGATCAGCGAGCATCGTATCGGGGATGCCCGCGCCGACCTCAGCTCATCCCTGCGATCCACCGGTCTTGCGATGTTCTTCTTCACCGCGGTCATGATTGCCATGCCGGTGCCGCTGGTGAAGGCGCTGATTCCGTCCACGAATGTGCATGGGGCGATTCTGATATCCGGGCCTCTGATCGGTCTGCTGGTGGGATTGGTACCCACCAGTGCGTTCCTGCTGGTGCAGCGCGCCTTCTACGCGTATGAGGACGGCCGCAGCCCGTTCCTGTTCGCGGCGGCCGACAACGCCGTGCAGTTGCTGCTTCTGCTGACCTCGCTGCGTTTCGCACCGCCGAAATATTGGACGCTCATGGTGGCTCTGTCGCTGAGCCTGTCATATATCATCACGTTCCCATGGGTGTTCTGGCTGTTGCGCAGACGATTCGGTGGGCGGATCGACGGCAAGCGCATCATCATCATGCATGTCAAGGCCCTGATTGCCGGTGCGGCGGCATGCGCGTGCGGACTATTCCTCAACCCGCTGGTCACGCGTTTGGTCGGCGCGAAGGTTTCCAGCGTCAACGGACATATGAGCTGGTGGCAATCCATCGTCATATGCGCGATTCTGACGATTGTGGTGACGGCCGTGTATGCCGGGCTGCTATGGCTGATGCACGTGGAGGAGTTCTCCAGCCTGATCGTCACCATGAAGGCACGGCTGTTGCGTAGGACTTCCACTGCGACATCGGTATCGACACCGGCTGAGTCGGAGACCGAGGAAGCTCAGGCACAAAACGCGGAGGTCGAAGAGGGCACCACGGCAATTGCGGAGAATGATAATCATTACGATGATTATTCGCTGGGTGACGATGGAACCTCGGAGAATGACGGTTCCGCGGAACGGGCCGCTGAAACTGTGACCGATCTCGAACGGCCGGTTCAGGACCAGCCGGTTCAGGACCAACCCAGGGGGATTCCGTCCGACAACCTTCCGCCCAGCTTCGCGCCGACGGTCAACCGTAAGGGCCAACGCCCGTCCATCAAGTCCGTCGTACTGCCGAACGTCGCGGCAAACGCAGCCGGTGCAGCGGCAGGTATCGCGGCCGGCAACAACGCCCAGCCGCGAATTCCCACCATACTGCCAACGCCGCATCATTCCACTCGTCAAGCCGCGTCCGTCGCGGCTGCACAGCCGACCATCCCCACGGCTAGAATGTCAGCATCACCACTATCTCAGCGCATGACAGCAGAGCACGGAGAAACAACTACTATGAAGCCTCAATTGGGAGATACCGTCATCGGTCGCTACACTCTCGTTTCTTCGCTGCGCGAAAGTGACGGATTGAGCGCATGGATAGCCAATGACCGCATGCTGGCGCAGTCCTGCCAGCTGTTCATCATCACCGACACATCCGTTCTGCCGCAGATCAACGAGGCGGCTTCCACGCTCGCGCTGGCCAACAGCCGGTACTGCACGCCGGTGCTGCAGCTGCAGCACGTCGGCGATGCCGCGGTGGTGATCACCGAGCCGGACTCCGGTCTGGCGCTGGCGGAATACATGCAGCGTTCGTCTTCCTCGTTCCTCAGCTACGACGCGATTCGATCGATCGTGGGACAATGCACCCAGGCGGTTCAGGAGCTGTTGGACACGGGGCTGACCCATACCGCGCTGAGCACCGATACCATTCGCGTGAGCGTCAATGGCGTGCAGTTCGCCGACACTCCCGTCGCCGCCGCATTGGCCGATATCTGCAGCGGCATCGACGGCGATGTGATGTCGTATGAGCAGATGGCGACGCGACAGCTGGCCGCACTGCTGTACGCGCTGCTGACCAAGACGCCTTCAGGCGCGAACACGACGTTCGACCTGAATATGCTGCCCGCCGACGTTCCCACGGAATTCCGCGTGATCTGCAAGCGTGGACTGGCCCTGCACACCGAAGATGGGGAAATCATCGTGCCGATGGCAACGCTGGCCGAGCTGAGCGCGCTGCTGGGCGCGTGGGAGCCATTCAGCAACCTGTCGGATCGTGACATCATATTGCCGTCAGTCAGTGGCAGCGCCTCGATCAGCATGGTGGCGTTGCGTGACACGAGCGATGACAAGATCGTGGAACTGCCGGATGGGCTGGTTACCTCGACGAAGCTGCCGGAATTGTCGATTTCCGAAGCGGGACTGGCAGCCGGCGCCGAGGCCAGGTTCGTCAACGAGCAGCGTCTCGCACAGCAGGCGTTCCTGGCTCAGCTGCCCGGAGATCCACCCTCGGCCGATCAGCCGGTCATCCCCGAAGCGGAATTGTTCGAACCGGATACCGCCGAGCCGTCGAAGACCCTGGCCTCCCTGCAATCGAAGGTCGGTCAGCTTATGGGCTCCTTGCGCAAGGACGGGGAGCCGGAGTCGCCGGTGACGACATCCACTGCGGAAGAGACCGCGATTGAGCAGCCGATGCCGGTGTATGCACCGCTACCGGCATCGTTCCCGCCCGCCGCCAAGCCGCATAGGTCCGCTACTGGCGCGACGAAGGCACAGGCACAGTCCGGCAACGGCGTGAACGTACCGGCAAACGCTGCTGGTGCGTCTGGTGTTGCGGGCGGTACCGGCAAACCCCGGACGACCGGTGCAACCGGCGAGATACAGAGCATCGTGGCCAATATGCCGAATGTTCCGCTGCCGGAAGAGAACGACAATGAGCGCACCCGCGCCGGCAGCATCCCGCCGCTGCCGCAGTCCGGTGAGGCGCAGGTGTCTGAAGGCGAGCAAACCGTGGCTGGAAGCCATCCCACGACCCGTGCGGCTCAGCCCATTGCCACGAACGCCATGCCGCAGCCGCGCGCACATATGTCGGAATCATTGGCCGCTCTTGCCGCCAGATCCGCCAAGGCCGCGGCGTCGGGCGACGCCGTAATGCCCCCGTCATTCGCCGTGTCGGCATCGGCGCCCGGAGCCAATGGAGCAGCCATCCCCGGATCATCGAAGTCGCGTACGCGGATGACGGCACCAATCAGCCGCGATGCCCTGCGGAACATGTCTGGCGGCCGTCCTGCGGCGGCTCCGGGTGCGAATGTGCCGAGTGTGCAGACACCGGCGCAGCGTGCCCAATCGCGACGACGACGACATGCGGCGTGAAGCGGCTGATGCCTTTTGTCAGCGAGTGCAG
>OLNQ01004401.1_pt1 | contig 10618 bp, 9 predicted proteins | sample 1672821 | NCBI WGS metagenome assembly OLNQ01 (sample SAMEA3136727, study PRJEB25190) | human gut metagenome | biome: human gut; feature: human-associated habitat; material: faeces | place: Austria | collected 2013
CCTTACTGTTGCAGAACACAACGAAGCACGGCGGCTTGACGCCCGTCTGCGTCATGTAATAGATCTTCAGGCGGCGGCCCTTGTCCGTCGGCGGCTGGACGCGTGCCTGCGCGTCGGCGAGGACGTTGTTGAGCATGCCGGTGGTGATGCGCATGGCGCTCTGGTCGTTGACAAAGTTGATGAGCTCGAACAGCCGCTCGGTGCGCTGACCGGTCAGGGCCGAGATAAACAGCACCGGCGCGTAGGACATGAAGCTCAGGTCGCGCAGGACATCCTTGCGCAGTTTCTCCATGGTGCCGGTCTCTTTGTCGACCAGATCCCACTTGTTCACGACGATGATGGACGCCTTGCCCGCCTCGTGCGCGAGGCCGGCGATCTTCGTGTCCTGCTCCGTGACGCCGTCGCGCGCGTCAATCATGATCAGGCACACATCCGCGCGCTCGATGGCGAGCTTGGCGCGCATGACGGAGAATTTCTCAATGCGGTCGTCCACGCGGGACTTGCGCCGGATACCGGCGGTGTCGACAAAGATATACTTGCCGTATTTGTTCTCAAAGCGGCTGTCGACGCTGTCGCGCGTCGTGCCGGCGACGTTGCTGACGATGACGCGCTTTTCGCCGAGGATGAGGTTCACGAGCGAGGACTTACCGACGTTCGGCTTGCCGATGACGGCGACACGGGTATAGTCCGCGTCCGCATCGTCCGCATCCTCAGGCGGGAAGTGCTCCAGACAGGCGTCGAGCAGGTCGCCCGTGCCGTGGCCGTGCACGGCGGACACGGCGATCGGGTCACCGAGGCCGAGGGAGTAAAACTCATAGATGCCGGGGTCGACCGTGCCGGTGGAGTCCATTTTGTTGACGGCCAGCACGACGGGCTTTTTCGAGCGCAGGAGCATATTGGCCACTTCCTGATCGGCGGCGGTGACGCCGGTGCCGATCTCGGTGACGAGCACGACGACGTCGGCCGCGTCAATGGCGAGCTGTGCCTGCTCGCGCATGAACAGCAGAATTTCATTATCGGTGCTCGGCTCGATGCCGCCGGTATCGACGATGTCGAACGTGCGGCCGCACCACTCGCACTCGGCATAGAGCCGGTCGCGCGTGACGCCGGGCGTGTCCTCCACAATGGACAGGCGGCGGCCGCAGAGCTTATTGAAGAGCATGGACTTGCCGACGTTCGGCCGGCCCACGATCGCAACCAGGGGTCTGGACATGATTATCCCTCCTTATGGGGATTGTATTTGTAATATTCCGCACCGTCGGTGCTGCCGCTGCCCCGGTCGGGCAGGTGCACCTCCGGCAGGATGCCGAACATGGCGTCACAGAGGGCGAACCCGTCGGCGTCCACGGGGTAGATGGGCACGCCGAGCGCGGCGCTGGCCTGCTCGAGCGTAATGTCATCGAGAAAGTCCAGCTCGTCGTGGCGCACCATGTTGTTCGAGATCAGCAGCCGCTCGCCGAGGTCCTTCCCGCGCAGCTGCGCGATGAGGTCCTGCCCGGTGATGAGGCCGGAGACATTGATGCTGCGACCGAAGAAGTCATTTTCGATCGCGTAGACGTGTCCTTTTATTGTAGCATACTTTTCGCGTGCCGTACACAAAAGTTTTTCCAGAAACGGCGCTGCCGAAACGCCCGCCGCCATGGAAAACGGCACGCCGTCCGGCGGGTCGGACAGGCTCAGCGCCGAGCGGAACTCCGTCTGCTGCAGGCGCAGCATGCCGACGCCGTTTTCGAGCTGCGTGAATTCTTCGTAAAATTCCTCCGGCGGCAGCTCGCGCCCCGCCTTGAGATACAGCTCGTCGGCGCAGAAGAAGACGCGCGCACCGAATTTTTCCACGCACTCGTCGCCGAAGGCGTTGACGAGGTCGAGCGTCTCGGCCGCGTGCTCGGGCGTGAACGGCGTGAGCGGATAGAGCCCCTCGCGGAACTTCGTCAGCCCGACCGGCACGATCGACACACTGTGCACCTGCGGATAGAGCGCCGCGAGGTCGTGCATCGTGCGCTGCAGCTGCGCGCCGTCGTTCAGGCCGGGGCAGCAGACGATCTGGCAGTTCATGGTGATGCCGCCGTCGGCAAAGCGCCGCATGATCTCGAGCGTTTTGCCCGCGCGGGGATTGCCGAGCAGGAACGAACGCAGCTCCGGGTCCGTCGCATGCACGGAGACGTTGATGGGGCTGATGTGCAGGTGGATGATGCGCTGCACCTCGCGCTCGGACAGGTTTGTGAGCGTCATATAATTGCCCATGAGGAAGCTCAGGCGCGCATCGTCGTCCTTGAAATACAGCGTTGGGCGCATGCCCGGCGGCATCTGGTCGATGAAGCAGAACACGCAGTGGTTGGCGCACGAGTGGGCGTTGTCCATGAGGTAGGTCTCAAAGTCCAGCCCCAGCTCGCCGCCGAGGGGCTTGGAAACGTGCACGGTGTGCTCTGTCCCGTCCGGGCGGCGCAGGCACACGGCCAGCTCCGGGTCATAGGCGTAGTATTTATAATCCAGCACATCGGTGATCGGGTTGCCGTTGATGGACACCAGCCGGTCGCCGGGATGGGCCGCGTGGCGCAGCGGGCTGTCGGGGTCGATGTGGCTGATCGTGCAGCGATGCATACGCCGCGCCTCCTTTGCTCAGGATCTCCTTTGCTATGCACCGGCAAACTCCGGCACATAGCAAAAGAAGAGGGGCAAGCGCTCCTCTTCTCAGCTTCTTTTAGTCGTCAACCTTGATGACGTCGCGTCCGTTGTACTTGCCGCAAGTCTTGCAGGCGTGATGGGGCATGACGAATGCGCCGCAGTTCGGGCACTTCACAATCGCGGGAGCGGTGAGCTTCCAGTGGGACGAACGACGCTTGTCACGTCTCTGTCGAGACACTTTTCCTTTCGGGACTGCCATGATGACACCTCCTCGTCAGTCGCTGTTATGAGCAGCTTCCTCTTCTTCGTCAGTTTTATTATCCAAAAGCTGCTCTAATACAGCCATTCTTGGATCGCGGGGTTTTTGGCACCGGCACGGCCCGAGGTTCAGGTTCGCGCCGCAGCGGTCGCACAGTCCGGCACAGTCGGGCTTGCACAGGCACTTGGTATCCATGCTGAGGATGAAGCAGGTGGAGAGCACCTCGTCCACATCGAGCCAATCTCCGTCGAGCGTAAACACCTCAGGATCGTCGTCCTGCGCATCCGCCGTGATGTCGGCGTGCAGGTCGAGGTCGACCGTGCGCGGAAACTCCGCGCCGCAGCGGTCGCACACGCACAGCATCTCCGCGTGCAGTTTACCCTGCAGCGTGAGGATGCCGACCGTATTGACCACCTTGCCCTCGGCCGTGATCGGCGCGGTGTAAGCCCGGACGGAGGGAAAGTCGAGCAGGGCCGTGTCCAGCTCCTGCGCAAACGGAACACTGCCGCCGGGAATTTCTATGATTTCTCTCAGATTCAGCTTCATAGCGCACCTCGCACAATCGCTTTAGTATTATAGATGATATCCACCCCAATTGTCAACAGGAATTTGTGTTGACAATGCGCCGAAAATCCGCGATAATCGTTGCGTGGAGATGGTGTGTGACATGAAAGAGATCCAGATACGCAAAAATGACGCCGGTCAGCGGCTCGACCGCTTCGTCGGCAAAGCCGTTCCCCTGCTGCCGGAATCGCTGCTGCAGAAATATATCCGTCTCAAGCGCATCAAGCGCAACGGCAAGGGCACCAAGCGCGACGTGCGCCTCGTCGAGGGGGACGTGCTGCAATTATATATCAACGACGAGTTTTTTGAAAAGCCCACGGAGCACAACGCCTGGCTGAAGATCGCGACGCCGCGGCTCGACATCGTCTACGAGGACGAGAACATCCTGCTGGCGGACAAAAAGCCCGGCGTGCTGTGCCACAGCGCGGGCGAGTGGAGCTGGGACACGCTCATCTCAAACATTCAGGCCTACCTGCGCCAGAACGGTCAGTGGGATCCGAAGGCCGAAAACGCTTTCACCCCCGCGCTGTGCAACCGCATCGACCGCAACACCGGCGGCATCGTCATCGCGGCGAAAAACGCCGAGGCGCTGCGCATTCTGAACGACAAGATCCGCGGCCGCGAGATCGAAAAGTCCTACCTCTGCGTCGTCTGCGGCCGGCCGCGGCCCGCCGAGGGACGGCTGGAGGGGTATCTGTTCAAGGACGCGGTGAAAAACCAGGTCTACGTGACGAAAAAGCCGCAGCCCGGCGCCAAGACCGCCGTGACGGAATACCGCACGCTGCAAAGCCGCCGGGGGCTCTCGCTCGTCGAGTGCCGGCTGCTGACCGGCCGCACGCACCAGATCCGCGCGCAGATGGCCGCCGCCGGCTGCCCCCTGCTCGGCGACGGGAAGTACGGCCGCGAGCGCATCAACCGCACCTACGGCGAGACGGGGCAGATGCTCTACTCCTACAAGCTCACGTTCACGCTGCCGACGGACGCGGGTATCCTGGAATACCTGCGCGGGCGGACGTTTCAGGTGCCGCAGGTGGCCTTCGCGGAGAAATATTTCCCGGGGTTCACACTGCCGGACGTGGAAAGCAAACCGAAAACCGAGACCTGATAGGAAAACGCTCCCGCACGCAGCGGGAGCGTTTTCGTTTTAATGCGCGAATTTGTTCGTGTCCAGCGAGTTGCGGTAGACCACGAAGCGCTGGTAGAGAAACTCCGTCACAAAATTCAGCACCATGTTCAAAAACGTCACGAGATAGCCGTTCCACCCCTGCACGTCCGCGAGCCGTTGCTCGAGCAGCGTAGACAGCGGCGTGAACGCGCAGTAGTACAAAAACACAAGCGCCATGGCCCGCGCCACCTTCTCCGTCGAGCGGAAGGTGTAGCGCCGGTTGCACGTGAAGTTCCACAGCACTGACAGCACGAGCGCCGTCAGGTACGCGCCCCAGTACGGCCAGTGAAACGCCTCGCTGAAGAGCGCAAAGCTGCCGAGCTCGATCAGCCCGGCCGAGCACGAGAAGAGCAGAAACTTCCCCGTGCGCACAAGCTCCGAATGCTGCATAATGATCGCCTCTCACTTCAAAAGTTCAATAATTTGAAGCAATCATAGCGCGTTTTTCGGGCTCTGTCAAGTGCTGACGGGGTAGACGGCCACCTGCTTGTTGGCATCGGCCACAGCGAGAAACACCTCGCGCGCGCTGTGGTACCCCTGCTGGCGCAGCTGCCTGAGCAGCCACGTCTCGTCCACGCCCATGCGGTGCAGGTTCTCGCCGAGAACGCGGCCGTCCATGACGAGCTCGGTGAAGATCTGCTCCTTTTCCGGGGCAATGCCCATATCCTCCGGTGTGGCCGGGCGGCGGGCCGCCACGGGCAGGATGGTCAGGCGGCCATCGGGCTCATAGACCGCCGTCTGGATGGCGCCAAGGTCGAAAAAGCCCTGCTGGCGGCACTGGATGAGGAACTCGCTCAGGTCGAGGCGGGCCTTTTTCATGTTGCGGCGGTAGAGCTTGCCGTTGTCAAAGACGATCGACGGCGAGCCGCTGATATATTTGCGCAGGCGCGGGCACTTGCTCGTCAGCGCCTCGAGCAGCCACACCAGCAGTGCCCAGACCACCATGGCCGCGAGCGGACGCAGCGGCTTTTCCAGCTCCGTGGCCATCTCGGCGGCAATGGAGCCGATGGTGATGCCGTTGACGTAGTCAAAGACGCTCAGCTCCGAGATCTGGCGGTGGCCCATGAGCTTTGAGAGCAGAAACAGCGCCGCAAACGCGCCCACGGCCGTGACCGCCACTTGCAGCAGGTCCATCCGAACCACTCCTTTCGATATGGGCTAGTGTGCCCGGGGCGCAGAAAATCATGTGCCGGCGCTTGACTTTTCGGCCGGAATCTGCTAAAAAAGAACTGGCTCGTGTAGCACTGACACAACAGGAACGCAAAGCGTGCAGCATCCGGACACCGGACGCTGTGCGCTTTTTTTGTTTGCCCGGCGCTTCGCCGCCGCACATCAAAAAAGGAGGTCTGCACTATGCCGCAGACAAAAACACAGGGTGCGGTCTTCGGACTGCTGATGTCGTATTTTATGGCGCTGGGGATGGAGGTCGCCAACATCGCGCACAAGCTCGGCGCAATGTCCAACGCGGTCTTTCTGCCCGCGCTGAAGGAGACCGCGTTCATGGGCGCGATCGTCTTTGTCGTCTCCACGCTCTATGGCAGCCGCGCGGGGCAGCACATCGCACGCAGATTCGTCCGGCCGGGGCGCGACAACCCGCTGCTCGTGACGCTGGGCATGTCCGGCTGCACGGTCATGGTCATGTGCCCGTCGATGAGCCTGATCGCAACGGCGCTGTTCACGGGCATCGACGCGGAGTTTTTCGCGCGCTTTCTCGCCACGCTCTACCGCAACCTGCCGTGGGCGCTGCTGTGGCAGATCTTTGCCGCAGGGCCGGCCACGCGCGGGGTGTTTCGCGCGATCTTTCACAAGCAGCTCGTGGAAAACGACCGCAAAGCCTTTTCTTCCGACACGGAATGTGATAAGATGGACACCTGAGAAATCGAGGTGTTTTTCATGTATGACGAACTGACGGAAGTCGACATTCAGAAGATGAAAGACGAGATTGACTACCGCACGCTTCAGCTGCGCCCGAAGCTGATTGAGGAGGTCAAGGTGGCGCGCGGCTTCGGCGACCTGAGCGAAAACTTCGAATACAAGGCCGCCAAGCGCGAGAAAAACCGCAACGACAGCCGCATCCGCTATCTGCAGCGGATGGTGGACACGGCGAAGGTCATCTCCGACCACTCGTCCGGTGATGTGGTGGGTCTGTTCGACAAGGTGGTCATCTATATCCCAGACGACGACGAGGAGCAGACGATCCGCCTCGTGACAACGCTGCGGCAGAACGCGCTCGAGGGCCTCATCAGTAAGGAGTCTCCCGTCGGCAAGGCCGTCATGGGCCACCGCGCGGGCGAGACCGTGCACGTGCAGGTCAACGAAAACGTCGGCTACGACATCGTCATCCGCTCCGTGGAAAAGGGGCAGGATGACGACTCGCTGCCTATCAGCGCGTACTGAGCGCACCAACATGTGAAAACCGGCTGCGGAATTCCGCAGCCGGATTTTTCTGCCCGCTCACAGCAGGTATTCATAGAGGCCGTAGTCCGTCCAGCCGGTGTCGTCATAAAACATCCGCACCGTGCCGCGGCAGGTGAAGCCCTGCCCGGCATAGAGCCGCTCGGCCGGGACGTTGCCGCCGAGCACGTCGAGCCGCAGTGCGCGGCAGCCCTGCGAGCGCGCGGTACCGATGGCATACTGCACCATGCGCTGCGCGATGCCGCGGCGGGCAAACGCTGGGTGCACGCCCAGCGCGTGGTTGAGCACCATACAGCCGGCGAGCACGCCATCCAGCTCCGCGAGAAACAGCTCGCCGTGCGCGATGGACGCGTCCAGGAACGCCTGCGTGGGGTACACACCCTTGCGCCAGCCGGGCGGATAAGGCGCATCGGCCATGGCGTCGGTCAGGTCATCGTAAAACGCGCGCACGCGCGCGCCGTCGTCAGCAGCGCGGTGGAAATGCACAAAGTGTCCGCCATGCGCGCCTCCTTAATCCAGATAGCCGAACAAACCGCGCACGGACACATCGCCGCCGGTGACGGTCTCGCGCGCGCCGTCCGGCCAGCGGACGACGAGCGCAAAGTCATCGTCCACCGCCTCAGCGAAGCCGGTGCGGACAAGCTCGCCGCGCACGACGCGCACCGGCCGCCCGACCGTGACGCAGCGCGCGCGGTAATCGTCCAGATACGCGCGCGGGTCACGCTGCCAGTCGAGATACATCCGGTCGAGCGCGCGCACCATTTCCGCCGCCAGCCGCGCGCGTGAAATCTCCTGCCCAGTCTCGGACCGGACGGAGCCCGCGATGGCGCGCAGCTCCGGCGGGAAGTCCTCCGGCCGCTGGCGGACGTTCACGCCGATGCCGGCCACGATGGAATCGACCGTGCCGGTCTCGGCCTCGACGGTCAGCTCCGTGAGGATGCCGCAGAGCTTTTTCGTGCCGAGGACAAGGTCGTTCGTCCATTTGATGCCCGGCTGCACACCGCACGCCTCGAGCGCGCGGCAGACGGCCACAGCGACGTGCGCCGTCATGGTCATGGCCGCCGTGGGCACGCAGTTTGGCCGCAGGAGCATAGACAGGTAGACACCCTGCCCCGCGTCCGAGCGGAACGGGCGACCGGCCCGGCCGCGCCCGGCCGTCTGCCGGTCGGCGATGGCGCACAGGCCGTCCGGTGCGCCGCGCATGGCCTCGGCCTTCAGGTAACTGTTCGTGGAGTCGATCTGCGCAAAGCACTGCACCGTCGCCCGCCGCGCCTCCGGCAGGTAGGGCAGCACATCCCCGGCCGTAAGCGTATCCGGCCGCGCGCGCAGGCAGTAGCCCCGGTTCGTGACCGCGTCGATGTCATACCCGTCGGCGCGCAGTGCGCGCACTGCCTGGCTGACCGCCGCGCGCGACACGCCCAGCTTTTCGCGCATCTCCTCACCGGAGAGATACCCCTCTGCCTCCGTGAGCAGGAGCAAAACATCGTCCCGCAGCATAAGATCACACTCCTTATTCCATAGCTTCTGACAGCAGTTTAGCCGATGACGGCAAAATTGTAAAGCATTTTTCAAAATCGGTTGACAATTCACCGCCCGTGTGCTATCGTCCGATTGTTAAGTTTATCTTTGCTTTGCTTTACAATTGGAGGAGATCTTATGAAATTTTCGACCAGAGACCTGTGCTTCTGCGCGATCGGTGCGGCGCTTATCGCCGTGTGCGCATGGATCAGCATCCCGGCGGACGTGCCGTTCACGCTGCAGACGTTTGCGATCTTCGCCGTGTGCGGCCTGCTCGGCGGCAGGCGCGGCACGGTGAGCGTGCTGGTGTATCTGCTGCTGGGCGCGGTGGGCGCGCCGGTGTTCGCGGGCTTTCGCGGCGGGTTTGCGTCCCTGCTCGGCACGACGGGCGGCTATCTCGTCGGCTTCGTGCCGCTGACGCTCATCATCGCCTTCGCGCAGGCGCGCTGGGGGCGGGGCCAGTGGGTGTTCGTGCTCTCGGCGGCCGTGGGGCTGCTGGTGTGCTATGCGTTCGGCACGGCGTGGTTCCTCATCGTCTACACCCGCACGGGCGCCATCACGCTCGGCGTGGTGCTGGCCAAGTGCGTGCTGCCGTTTCTGCTGCCGGACGCGGTCAAGCTCGCGCTGGCGACGCTGCTGCGCGCGCGGCTGTACCGCCGCATCCCCGCGTGACAAAGCGCCTGCACGGCGAAAAAACACCGGCCGAGACGGCCGGTGTTTTTTTGTTCTGTTCTGTTTTCGGGAGGCTCAGTTCCAGTAGTCCGTACCGGTGATGCCGATGTCGGCGGCATGGAACTCGGGGGTTTTGCCCTCCTTGCGCTGGCGCATGTAGTCCTTGAGCACAGCCACACCCTTGTTGCCGAGGATGAGGATGACGGGGATGTTGATGATGACCATCGTGCCCTGAAGCATGTCGGCTGTATCCCACGCGAGACCGGCGCTGACGATAGCACCGACGAACACGAGCGCCGTCGCGGCCAGACGGAAGACCAGCATGCCGCCGCGGCTCGGGTCGCGCCGGAGGATATACTTCAGGCAGCCCTCGCAGTAATAGTAGTTGCCGATGAGCGTCGTGAACGCGAACAGGCTCATGGACACGGCGATAAAGATGGGGCCGAAGCTGCCGAGCGCCTGCTGCATGGACGCCTGAACATAGGCCGCGCCGGCCGCTTCCTTGGTCGGCACGACGCCGGAGCACAGGCACATGAACGCCGTGGCCGAGCAGACGAGCAGCGTGTCGATGAACACGGACAGCATCTGCACAAGGCCCTGCTTGGCCGGGTGCGAGACATCGGCCGTGGCGGCCGCGTTCGGCGCCGAGCCCATGCCGGCCTCATTGGAGTACAGGCCGCGCTTGATGCCCCACATGATGCACGAACCGGCGAAGCCGCTGAACGCCGCCTTGAAATTGAACGCATCACGGAAGATATTGGCGATGACGCTCGGGAAGATCTTGATATTCATGAAGATGACGATGAGCGACACGAGGATATACAGCACGCCCATGACCGGCACGAGCACGCCCGTGATATCGGTCAGGCGCTTGCCGCCGCCGAGCACGCATGCGGCGAACAGCACTGCCAGGATCGCGCCAATGATGTACGGCGTGCGGCTCTTGGCGTAGAAGCCAAAGCCGGAGAAAGCGTCCTGCAGGTTGTAGGAGGCAAGCATGTTGTAGCCCACGACATACGTCAGGATGAGCACGACGGCGAAGATGATGCCGAGCCAACGCTGGTGCAGTGCCTGCTCCATGTAATACGACGGGCCGCCGATGCAGCCGCCCTTGCCGTCCTTTTTCTTATAGACCTGCGCGAGCGCGGACTCGATGAATGCGCTCGCTCCGCCGAGCAGCGCCACGACCCACATCCAGAACACGGCGCCGAAGCCGCCGAGGCAGATGGCCGTGGACACACCGACGATGTTGCCGGTGCCGACACGGGACGCCGTGGACACCATGAGTGCACCGAACGAGGAAATGCTGCCCTTCTCCTTCGGCTTTTCCGCGACGACGTGGATAGACTCGCCAAACAGGCGGAACTGGATCAGACCGGTGCGGATCGTGAAATACAGGC
>OLNQ01004407.1_pt1 | contig 10608 bp, 9 predicted proteins | sample 1672821 | NCBI WGS metagenome assembly OLNQ01 (sample SAMEA3136727, study PRJEB25190) | human gut metagenome | biome: human gut; feature: human-associated habitat; material: faeces | place: Austria | collected 2013
GGTATAGTATACCGCATGACAGGCGGTTCTACTGTGACGGCGTCACATAATTTGAGAAAATCGGCGCGGCGCTGCTCTGGTTGTACGATTAGGCTCCTTGAGCTCTGCAAAGCTTTTGGAGTTCAAACAGAAAATACCAACAGCCAAAGCGACTGTGGGTATGATCAAATCAGATTGTACGAGCTGACGCTACCTTGTCAATCTCTACAGGTTCGTAGTTGCGCTCTCCTTCTGTAAAAGCCCAACATTCTGCCCGGTGTATCCGCACTTGCCAATACGCCCAAAGGGGGCTTGAAGGGGAGATTCTTAACGCGCAGAAGGAGGAAGACCGTCCGTCTCTGGCGCCTTGAGAAGAAAGTGGCTTTTGTGAAAGTCAAGCAGGCCCTCATCCCGCATTTTTCCGAGCTCCAGCGACAGCCCGCTGCGTTCCACGCCAAGGTAATCCGCAAGCTGCTGGCGGGAGAACGGAATGTCGAATTCATAGCCGCCCCGGCGCTGTGCCTCGGCGGAAAAATAGGACATGAGCTTTGCCCGGGTGGTGCGCTGGCCCATATGGGTGAGCTTTTCATTGAGCCGCAGGTTCTTCTCCGCCAGTTCGCCCAGCAGGTTGCGAATGATCTGGCTATGGTGGGAGCAGGCGGAGGGGCACACGTTCAAAACGCGTCTTATATGCAGAAACATCACCGTCACCGCGCTCTCTGCCTCTACGCTCACGTTCAGCACCGCTCCCGGCGCGCAGGCGAACACCTCCGCGAAGGTCTGCCCCGGCCCGATTTTAGAGAGGATGCTGCGGTTTCCCCAGATGTCCTCCTGCACGACGAGGGCGCTGCCCGCCAGCACAAGGCCCACTTCCTCCACCGTGTCTCCGGCGCGGAGCAGGCGGGCACCTTTGGGAAAGGTGTCGATCCTCGCCTCAAGGCAGGAGAGCATGACGGCAAGCTCCTCGTCGGAAATGCCGGAGAAAAGCGCCGCCGTATGAAGCACCGGGAAAAATTCTTTCATAAAGAGTCCTCTTTCGTTGAAAATTCAACCGACTTGTTGCTTTTAGTATAGTACAATGAGCGCACAAAAGCAACAGGAGGACCGAACATGAAACGACGGATCATCGAGATCGACGAAAATAAGTGCAACGGCTGCGGCGCCTGCGCCGAGGCCTGTCACGAGGGCGCCATCGCCATGGTGGACGGCAAGGCGCAGCTCATGCGGGACGACTACTGCGACGGTTTGGGCGACTGCCTGCCCACCTGCCCCACCGGGGCCATCACCTTTGTAGAGCGGGAGGCGGCGGCCTATGACGAGCAGGCTGTCATGGAAAATAAGCAGCGGAAAATGCGGAAAGAGGGCATGACCCTGCCCTGCGGCTGCCCCGGCAGCCAGTCCCGGAATATTCAGCGTCAGGATGCGCCCGCCGTGGAAACGCCGCAAGCCCATCAGACGAGCCGCCTTTCCCAGTGGCCGGTGCAGATCAAACTGGTACCGGTGAACGCCCCGTATTTTGACGGTGCGCGGCTCCTGATTGCCGCCGACTGCACCGCCTACGCCTACGCCGCCTTTCACGAGCGGTTCATCAAGGGACACATCACCCTGGTGGGCTGTCCTAAGCTGGACGGCGTGGACTATTCCGAAAAGCTGACCGAGATCATCCGGGAGAACGACGTCAAGAGCGTCACCATCGTGCGGATGGAGGTGCCCTGCTGCGGCGGGCTGGAGATGGCGGCGAAAAAGGCGCTCCAGCAGAGCGGGAAATTCATTCCGTGGCAGGTGGTCACCGTGACGGTGGACGGCCGGCTGAAGGAAGGATAACAAAATCATTAGAAAAAGAAAGGAAGAAGCACGATGAAGTATGTATGCACCGTTTGCGGTTGGGAGTACGACGAGAGCGCAGGTTACCCGGAGGGCGGCATCGCCCCCGGTACGCCCTGGAGCGAGGTGCCGGAGGATTTTGAGTGCCCCCTGTGCGGCGTGGGTAAGGATTCCTTCGAAGAGGCGTGAGCTTTCTGCAAAAGGAGTAAAGACGATGAGTTATGAAAACTGGAAGGACAAAATCGGCACATTCGAAGTGATGGACGTGCGGGGCAAAAAGATGGACTTCTTCCCCGCATTGAAGGCAAAGGCTGCCGCGCTGAAAAATGGCGAAGGACTGCATATCATCCAGGCCTTCGAGCCTGTTCCCCTGTACCCGGTGCTGGCTCTTATGGGCTTTGAGCGTCACACGGAGAAGGTGAGCGGCAGTGAATATCACATCTGGTTTTATCGAGTGAGGAAAGGAGAATAACCGCATGTGATTGCCCATAGGTTTTGTTGTCTAGGGATCAGTTCTTTCTGCCTTGCTTTCTTGCTGACATATCCGTTAAACCTTGTGTCTCGGGTACCCTTTTTCTCCTAAACACATCGAATTCGACACGGTTGAAATTTGGACTGCACTGTACGTTCCTCACAAGCCGAGAAATGTGATGATACTCCTGCTATGAAGCGAGTTTGACATAGTAAACTTTTGAGGTCTTTCATTCCTATGGGATATATTCTGGTTCATAGCATTACTCTTTCACACCCTTGATCCGCTTCTGGATATCCTCCACAGATGGCAATTGGCGTTCCAGCTCTTCCGGCAGGCTGCTGGTGATCTGGTAGGCGCTGACGCCGATGGGCTTGCTCATGTCCTTGAGGGAGTATTCCGCCACAAGATCGTTCTTGCTCTTGCAAAGCAACAAGCCAATAGAAGGATTGTCCTGTTCTTTCTTCAGAATGCCATCCACCGCTGAGAGGTAAAAGTTCAGTTGTCCGGCGTACTCCGGTTTGAACTCACCGGTTTTCAGTTCAATCACCACATAGCAGCGGAGATTGAGGTTGTAAAACAGCAGGTCGATATAGAAATCATCACCGCCTACATTCAGGTGATATTGATTGCCGAGAAAGGCAAAGCCTGTCCCCAACTCCAGTAGAAGCTTCGTCACGTCTTTGACCAACGCCTGTTCAATGTCGCGCTCCACCATGTCCGCCTTGAATGGGATGAAGTCAAAGATGTACGGGTCTTTCATCGTCTGCGCTGCAAGCTCGCTCTGCGGGGAGGGCAATCGCTTTTCAAAGTTGGATACTTTTTCCGCCAGCACCTGCCGCTGATACAGGCCGCTTTCGATTTGATGAACCAGCACGTTGCGAGACCACCCGTTCTCGGCACTTCTCTCTGCATACCATAGGCGTTCCTCGAGACCGGAAAGCTTGTCCAGCAGCACAACATTGTGTCCCCACGGAATTTGTGCAACAGGTCGTTGCACAAATTCGTCGTCAGGATACGCCGCTGCAAATTTCGCCATGTACTTCAAGTTTCTCGCCGAGTAGCCGGTGGCGTCCGGAAAGGAAAGCTTGATGTCGGCGGCAAGATTCTCCACGAATTTGCTGCCCCACGTCTTGTGAGCGTTGATAACCTCGCCGATGGAGTGATAAAGAATCAACAGCTCCCGATTGACGCTGATTGCCGCACGATACTGCGCTGTGCGGATCTCCTGTTTGATTGACTCGACGATATGCAGATATTCGTTGGAATTCATCAGCATGACATTTCTCCTCCTGCCACATACGATCTCAGTCAAGTACTCTTTTTCAGTATATCAGATATTTTTGCTCCCGTCGAGAGAAGAAATACGTCATTCAACTGGTTACAAGCCGTAACCGTTTCATTACCTTGTTTCGCATTTCGAGTGCTTTGCCGTGCAGACTTTTGTACAGCAAAAGGGAAAACCTTGATAAATCAAGACTTTGCAGATAAGAAGAACTCCTCTTTTCAACAAGAATATTTGAAAAACGGAGTTCATTCAACCTTTACAGAGATTGGTTTCTGCTGTATACTACAGATATAGTGTGCCTGAGCAAACCTGTCCCGGAGAGATCAAGATGAGAGAGGATGTGCGTCACATGAATGGCAATATTACTAATATATGCACAAACGACTATGGTAATCAGACCTATGGCTTTATTTTGGGAGAAGACGGTCGAGATTATTTCTTTCATAGGAATAATCTTATCAACTGTTCTATAGTTCGGCTTCAGGAAGGAGACCCTGTTGAGTTCACGCCAGAACTCGACCAGCGCGAGCCGGACAAGTTGTGTGCCACAAATGTTCGCAAACGAACCACATCCTCTCCTACGGTGGTTCAATATGCCAATCCAGGAATACACCGCGATGTGTCGCTAGAAAAATTCAATCATGATGAGCAGACAATTATTCGGATTTTGGCTAAGGCCCTATATATTACCAATGGCGGTAGGGAGCTAACTGTAGGTAGCTGCCATTATCGTTATGTACTAGCCAAACCGACGGAAGACTATGTAGTGAACTTCAACCTCCAGCGTGAAATTCCCGTAATCTTTTCTGACTATGAGTCTCTGGAACCCCGTTGTCTGGATGTGGCCGCCCATGTGGCAAAGGACATCCCTTCTGCCTTGCGGTTGGATCGAAGTTGTCAAATCGTGGTTAGTCGGGACAGCAATGTTGAGGAAAAGCTCGGAGAACTGCTTCGGGACAGCAACCTCAGTTCAGTAGTCATCCCCTTTTCGTACAGGGAGTTTGTATCCGGTGATATGTCTACCGCCCACATTCTCGGCCGGTTTCGCAAGTATTTGTTTGATGCCGACTTATTCACCACTTCGCAGCCTATTGTTAATGATGTCTTTTTCTTCGGACGCCGGGACTACGCTTTAGACGTAGCTACAAAATGCAAGAGTTCGTCCAACCTGTGTGGTATTTTTGGCCTGCGGCGAAGTGGAAAAACCTCCATGCTGTACGCTATTCAACGACAACTAGAGAACGCAGGCTGTTCGGTAGTATTTATCCCTTGTCAAGAAGAAATGGAGACACTGGGCTGGAAGAGTGCCTTGTATCGGGTAACAGAGGATATCAGGCGCGTCCTTGGACTCGATCCCGCCATTTTGGCCTCTGATGCAGAATACGAGGCAGATGGGGCCAATGTCTTCGGAGAAGATATGGATACCATGCTCCAAGGCTGTTCAACCCCTGTTGTGCTAATGTTTGACGAAATTGAAGCCATCACCTTTGGCGTGGGGGAAACGACGAGTCCTTGGTACGATGGCAACAGTTTTATCCACTTTTGGAATATTTTGCGGGGGTACTGCACCCGGCCTGGGTCAAATCTTTCCATTGTCGTGGCGGGTACCAATCCCATGATTAACGAAATGCCTGTCATTGGTAAGGATAGAATCGCAAACCCCATGTTCCAGCAACTTTCAGCGTCTAACCAAGGTAGTTATCTTAAGCCATTTGATATTCCCAGCACTAAAACTATGATTGACACCTTGGGTGGATACATGGGGATCAAATTTAACGACTCTATCCCTAGCAAGCTGGTGGAAGATTGCGGTGGCCACCCCTACCTGATCCGGCTGCTTTGCGGTCAGATTTATAAATATGTCCGCGAAAAAAAGCTCTCAAGGCCTTTTGAAGTGTCCAAGGCGGTATATGAAGCAGCTAGGTGCGAATTTGAGAAGAGCAACGATGCGGAGAGCTTTTATTTAATGATTCTAGAGATTCTCCAGACTTCGTATCCCCGGGAGTACGATACCTTAAAGATTCTGGCTATAGATGGTGATGGACAGCTTTCCCGTGTTTTAGACAATGCCCAGATTGTTCATCTCATCGGTTATGGACTCATTGAGAAAAACGGAGAACGTTTCGCCATCCGCTATGATACAATAAAACGGTTCCTGCAGGGCAAGTATATATTCGAGCGGACGGGCCTGAGCTTTAAAGAGCAAGCTTTGGAGATCAACGCTCGGATGAACGACTGTGAACTGCGCCTACGTGCACTGGTGCGACGTACTTTGAACGCACACAAAAAGGTAATCAACCCCAAGCAGGTCTTTTTAGACGCCATGGCCGCCCACCCATCCGTGACCGAGAAACAGAAGAGGATTGCCACAGGTTTGGAATATAAGGATCTGTTTGACCCCACGGTGAATCACGGCTGTTACTTCTTGGTGCTGGTTCTTGTAATCGAGCAAAATTACGATACTATATTTTCGGCTTTATTCGGCCAGGATAAGGACACGGTAATTGAAACGCTGAAGGCTCGCTTCAACCGATACCGTCAGATACCGGCTCACCCCATAGATGAGGACGCAAAAAAATGGAGTGACCATGAGTTCAATCAATTCAGAACTGATATGACCTGGCTGGAGAACATCCTATCCGATAACGAGTAACCGCACTCCAATTTTGCCTTACTCGCATTATAGCAAAAGTGTTCAAAGACAATATACCTCAGAGCAGCCCCCGCTTTTCGAGCTTTTTTATCGAAGAGCGGGGGCTATTTACATAAAGGGTGTGCTTATTTTCAGCGTAAGTAATCAAAGGCTTGTCCTATTTCACGCAACCCCTTCAGCATCCCTTTTGACGTCATCTGCCCCCCCGAAGCGCCGAAACTTTTCATGTTGCTCCGGCGTCGCGTCGCAATCAGTTTCCAGCGTGTGATGCGCAAAAAGGACTCGGTTTTTCGACTAAAATGTTTGAAAAGCCAAATTTATTCAAGGCGTATTCAACTACTTTGCACATCACTTTTAACAAATGACCTCAGCGTGCCAAATCCGCACTCTACTTCTGCAACTTTTCAATTTTCTCGATCCCGCTTTTCAGCCGGACAAGCACCTCATCCTTAGAAAGTATCCTGACCGACTCGACCAACGCACGAATTTGGTATTCGTCCCACTTCGTAATGACTGTACCGGCCTGCTCCAAAGTATCTGCGGCCAACTCCATGTGGCTGGTCAATTCTGCGTCTTCTGCCTGCCGCTGCTCCAGTTCGGCACGTTTGGTCTTCAGCTCCGCTTGCTGGGCAAGGATCGTCTTGAACCGTTCACTATAGTCTTCACTATTGCCGGAGGCCGCAGCTACGAAGGCGGTATCGAACTCCCGTGCCAGAGCTTCTAATTCTCTGTCGATCTCCGCGACGGTAAGTTCTTCACTTCGGCTGGGACGTATCACCACCTGTAGATTTTCCGTGACCTGCCGCACCAGTGCGGGTTTCTCAGACATTGCGCCGTTGATAACCCGCAGGATGGCCTGCTGGAGCTGCTGCTCATCCACGGCGGGCGAATCATGGCAATACTTTTTGCCGTAGTCGAAGCGACTGATGCAGCGCCAGACGATGTGCTTCTTTCCTCTGTTGACCCAGGTGCAGCGGCGGTACAGTGTGCCGCATTCACCGCAGATGACCCGATCTGACAGGGCATATTTCGGCGTGTAGCAGCTTCTGCCGCTGGGAGTGCTTTTCTGTGTATTGCCCTTCAGTGCGTTGCGCCGCGTCAACTCTGTCTGCACTGCGTCGTATGTCTTGCGGTCTATGATCGCTTCATGGTTATTTTGCACAAGATACATGGCACGTTGCCCTGTATTGCGGATGGTCTTACGGCTAATGCAGTCCTGTCGGAAGGTTTTCTGCATCAGGACGTCACCGGCGTATTTCTCGTTGGATAGGATACCTCGTACCGCTGTATGTGTCCATGTTACACCGCCACGGGCGTTTGGAATGTGACGTTCCTCTAAGTCTTTGCGGATCATATTAAGGCTGTCGCCGCGGAGGTACTTCTGGTAGATCTCCCGGACGATCTCTGCCTGTTCTGGAATGGCCCGTGGCTTACCATCCGGTCCTTTCTCATAGGCGTACAGATTGTGGTAGTTAATGGTAGCCTCACCGCGCTGCATGGCGTAGCGCTTGCCCGCCTGGATATTGCCGGAGATGGACTCGCTCTCCGCCTGGGCGAAGGCCCCCATCATGGTCAGCATCAGCTCTGTGGACTCGTCCATGGAGTTGATGTTTTCTTTTTCAAAGTAGACCGCGATGCCCTGCGCCTTCAGCATTCGGACGTAGTTCAGGCAGTCCACCGTGTTGCGGGCGAAGCGGGAGACAGACTTGGTGAGGATCAGGTCGATCTTGCCCTGCTTACACCATTTCATCATCCTCATGAAGTCTGCCCGTTTCTTGGCCGAAGTACCGGTGATGCCCTCATCCGCAAAGATGTCGGCCATCGTCCACGACTTATTCTCCATGATCTTATCGGTGTAGTAGCTTTTCTGCGCCTCGTAGCTGTTGAGCTGATCCTCCTCTTTGGTGGATACCCGGCAGTAGGCCGCCACCCGAAGCTGCCGCTGCTCGGCAGGCCCTGTGTTCTTTGGCGCGGCGGGTATCACGATCACCTTCGGCTTGTTCTCTCCCACGTTCACTGGCTCCTCTCGATGATCTGGCCGTTTTTCAGTAACAGGCTGGCCTGCCCCTTTTTGACATAGACCTGTGACACTGTGTTTTTCAGTAATTCAACATTGATCTCCGCCATCGGTGCGGCACCGGTGAACAGATGCCGCAGGCGCTGGCTTTCGTACTCACTGCTGCCGATGGCGTTATACTGCATTCCTGCCAGCCGCAGAGCGAGCTCTTTAGCACCGTACTCATCCACCGGACTGGTGGTAAGTGCTGCTGAGAACCGCCGCTCCATTTCGGCCAGTTCACCACGGTTGACCGTCTGAGGCTGTGGCTTGATCTGCTCCGGTGCTACCGCAAGGCAATTCAGCAGGGACAGCACCTGTGACTCCACCGCCGTGCTAGGCCTGCCGTTGCACAGGCGGCGCAGCGTCTTCTGCGCTTCGGTTATCTGCACCGCAGGCTTACGCTCTGACCGGCGCTGGGTGGTTTCCTTCATTTGATCTGCGTCGAGGATAGCCGGGAAACGGTCTGTGCCAGTGTAGCGGCTGTCTTCCAGAATACGGGCCACCATATTCTTGTTCCAGGGCTTGTCCGCGTCGTAGGGCGGCCCTTTTTCTTTCAGATGGTCAGTGATGTCATTGAAGGATGCCCCGGCCAGATAGCGGGCATAGATGCCCTGCACCGCCTGTGCCTCCTGCGGATGAACGACTATCTCGCCCATGACCATCTTGTAGCCGAAGGGCAGCTTCCTGTTGCCCATTACCGCACCGTCCTTTCTATGCTCTCCCGCAGCTCCAGCCCGCTTTTCAGGCGGAACCGCAGGCTGGTGTTGCTCTCGATAATGACCTTGTCAATAAGCTGACCGAACAGCTCCCCGTCAAAGTCGTGCAGCGTTTCAGGCCCTCTTTTGAGGATGGTGATGAGCTCCTGGGTGCAGGGGATGGTATCATCACCGTCTTGGTTGAGGATCCTGCTTTTGGCTTGCTTGGCGGCGCGGAGCTGTTCGGTCAGCGCATTGCTCTTGGATATAAAAATGTCAGGATCAACGCAGCCGCCTTCTCTCAGAGTGGCCAGCAGTTGATTCTGACTGGTAAGTTCCGCTATTTGTTTGTTCAGCTCAATGACATCCACGCTCCAGAGGAATTTCCGTTCACGGATAGACTGGAGGTTGGTAATGAGGTCGGGCAGAATGTGGCTGCCCTGATGCTTGAGGTTGTAGTACAGCCGGAGGAAGGCTTGTTGTATTTGGACTTCGGGGCTCTGGGTAATGGGACAGGCTGTTTTGTCGGCCTCATGGTGCTTACACGCCCAGTACAGCGTACCATTTACCATCTTCTTCCGTAAAACACTGCCACATGAACAGCACATGACTGGATGATATATTTTTGTATTTGCCTTCATAGCCGGTCTTTCGTTTCTTTCTCCCAACAGTTTCTGTGTCGAATTAAATTGCTCTCTTGAAACGATAGCAGGATGTGTCGCCTCTACATAGTATTTTTCAAGTATACCATTATTTACAGCATTCTTTCGAGGGAGCGTAGCAGTTTGATATGTCTTCTGCCATAACGAATCCCCGATATATTTTTCATTACGTAGGATCCTGCTGACAGCTCTCTGTGACCACTTTTTACAGAATTGCTGATCATTCAGCCATTTGGCGATCTCCGTTGTACCTGCACCAGACAGATATCTGTTAAAAATGGCCTGAACTACTTGGGCCTCTTTTTCATATGCTTCAATCTTCCCATCAACAAGGCGGTAGCCAAACGGCTGTGATGTTGGAATATACTCCCCACATTCCATGCGCCTTCGATAGCTCCAGCGCATATTCCCGGAGACGGACTCGCTCTCACTCTGTGAGAACGCAGCGTGCAAGGCTGTCATCAGTTCAGAGGACATCCGCGCCGTATCGATGTTTTCTTTCTCGAAGAAGATGGTCGTGCCGTTGGCCCGGAACTGCCGGATAGCCTCCAGACATTCTGACGTGTTGCGGGCGAAGCGGGAGATGGACTTGACCAGAATGCGGTCAATGAGCCCGCGCCCGCTGTCGGCCAGCATCCGCTTGAAATCCTCCCGCTTCTCCACAGAGGTGCCGGTGATGCCCTCGTCGGCGTAGATGTCCACCAGTCTCCAGTCCTCATGCTCGGTGATGTACTGCGTATAGTGGATATTCTGGGCCGTGAAGGAGTTGAGTTGATCCTCCGAGGAGGAGCTGACCCGGCAGTAGGCGGCCACCCGCAGCTTCTGGGCATCCCGCTCATGGTTGGCTTCGATCCTTATGACCCGTCGCTCCTTGCCGTTCAGGGCAAGGTTTCCGATGATCTTCTTTTCTTCCGTGGCCGCTCACCTCCTCCTTGTAGCAACACAACATACCACAGTCATCTCGTTAAAGCTACTG
>OLNQ01004411.1_pt1 | contig 10601 bp, 7 predicted proteins | sample 1672821 | NCBI WGS metagenome assembly OLNQ01 (sample SAMEA3136727, study PRJEB25190) | human gut metagenome | biome: human gut; feature: human-associated habitat; material: faeces | place: Austria | collected 2013
GCACCACCACCGTCATCACCGACCCCCACGAGATCGCCAACGTCATGGGCACCGACGGCATCGAGTATATGCTGCAGGCCACGGAGGATCTGCCGGTGGACGTGCGGTTCATGCTGCCCTCCTGCGTCCCCGCCACGCCGCTGGACGAGTCCGGGGCCATTCTGGACTATCGGGCCATCGACAGCTTCTATGACCACCCCCGGGTCCAGGGCCTGGCGGAAATGATGAACTTTGTGGGCGCCATCAACGGCGACGAGCAGACCGTGGAGAAGATCGTGGCGGCACAGGCCCACCACAAGAAGATCGACGGCCACGCCCCGGACCTTCAGGGCAACGACCTCAACGCCTACATCGCCGCCGGCGTCTACTCCGACCACGAGTGCCATGATGTGAAGGACGCCATCGCCAAGCTGGAGCGGGGCCAGTTCATCATGATCCGGGAGGGCACTGCCGCCCGGAATCTGGAGGCATTGATGCCCCTGCTCACCGGCAAGTATGCTGACCGCTGCATGTTCTGCACCGACGATAAGCACCCCAATGACCTGCTGGAAAAGGGCCACATCGACTATATCGTGAAGAAGGCCATCTCTCTGGGGGCCGACCCCATCACCGCAGTCAAGGTGGCCTGCCACAACGCGGCCCGATACTTCCTGCTGAACAACCGGGGCGGCATTTCCCCCGGCTATCTGGCAGACTTCGTCATTATCGACAATTTCCAGGACTTCAACATCGAGCAGGTCTACAAGAAGGGCGTTCTCATGGTGGATCACGGCGAGATCCAGGATTTCCCATCCCCGGAGATCGAGCCGTATCTGGTGGAGCGGGCCCACAAGACCTTCCATGTGGCGGCCCTCACCGCCGAGGACTTCGCCGAGAAGCGTCCCCGGGGCATCATCGGTATGGTGGACGGCGAGATCACCACGGTGGACGCCGGGTACTCTGACCGCATCGATGTGGAATATGATGTGCTGAAGATCGCCGTTGTGGAACGGCACAAGAACACCCATCACATCGGCATCGGCTACATTCAGGGCTACGGCCTGAAATCCGGCGCGGTAGCCACCTCCATCTCCCACGATTCCCACAACATCATCGTGGTGGGCACCAACGAGACGGATATGGCCGCCGCCGTCAACCGGGTAGTGGAACTGAACGGCGGCATCGTGGTGTGGGACGGCGGTCAGAGCGTGGCGGAGGTGCCTCTGGCCATCGCCGGCATCATGAGCGACGAGCCGCTGGTCACGGTGAACGAAAAGCTGGAAACCGCCAAGGATGCCGCCCACAAGCTGGGCGTGAACCCCGGCATCGATCCCTTCATGACTCTGAGCTTCATGGCCCTGCCGGTGATTCCCTCCCTCCGCATCACCACCCGGGGCGTGTTCGATGTGACCACCCAGAGCTACGTTTAAATAGTCATATAAAAACCGGCTTCCGTTTTACGGAAGCCGGTTTTTATGTATATGAAGCCCCCTCCTGTCCCGTATCACCGGTAGAACCGATGGCAGCCGATGGTCTGCTGATAGGGTCGGTTGGCGTTGATCCACGTCCCCTGCGATAGAGCCGGGGCGTAGAAATACAGGGCGGAGCCGACAACATTTTCCCCGTCCAGCGCCCGCTTGGCGGCCTCCACCGACTGTGAGGTAGGCGGCAGATAGACCCGCCCGTTGCTCACTGGCTCGAACTGCACCGCGTCCTTCCGGTCGAAAATGACGCCCTCCACGGTATTGGGAAAGCTGCCGCTCCTGACCCGGTTCAGGATCACGTTGCCCACGGCGATCTGCCCGGACATTGACTCCGCGCCGCTTTCGGCGCAGATGATCCGGGACAGCCAGTACAATTCCCCAGCATCGTAGGCCGCACCGGGAGCGGTCACAGTCGCCCCCCTCAGATACGGGTCCCACTCTACCTGGCAGCCAAGGGCCTCCCCCACCAGCCGCAGAGGGACATAGGTAACGCCGTTTTCCACCGTGACCCGGCCCCGGACAGTTTTTTCGTCGACGGTGACGGTATCCGCCGCCGGGTCCGCCCAAAGGTGGATGTCATCAGAGGCAGCTGCGGCCCGGCCCGTGGCTTCGTCCCACCAGACGTCCCACGCCCCCATCGTATTCAGCAAGGCCCGGAGGGGCACATAGGTCACGCCCCGCTCCACATAGGCGGACACGGCGATAGGATTCCCGTCGATCTGCACCGGTACGCTCCGTCGGGCAGCTCTGGTGGGGACCGTCAGTGCTGCGCAGAGGACCGCAGCGGTCAGCAGACGCTTGCAGGCTTGTCGTTTCATGGTTGTTCCGTCCTTTCCTTTTTGTAACCGTTTTGTAACTTTATTGTAGCGGAACCCACCAACAGGAAACAACCCTCAATATCTGGAAACCACGGCAGAGAATTCCAACCGGGCGCACAGGACTGTGTTTTCACCGCCGCCGAACGTTGACTTTTCTCCCCGGCGGGGCTACAATAAGGACCATCAAATAGTTCATGCAAAGGAGCTGTTTTTATGCTGTTTTCCGACCGTCCCCGCACCCACTATGAAAAAACGCTGGCCCACGAGGTCATCTGCCAGCTGCGCTTTCCCACCATTCTCTCCATCAACAATGTGGAGCCTGCCGATTTTCAGGAGCGTATCCGGGAGGATTTTCCCCAGTACGCCCGGAAGCAGGACGTTCTGCCTCCCCAGATCGTCAACGGTAAGCCAGAGCCTCAGCCTCCCGTCACCAACTACCACTTCCTCTCTCAGGACGGCAGATGGAAGCTGAATCTCACCAAGGACTTCATCGCCCTGTCCACGCTGTCCTACCCCGGCTGGGAGGAATTTGCCCGGATGCTGGATAAGCCTCTGGCGGCGTTCATCCAGCTCTACAAGCCCGCCTATTTTCAGCGGGTAGGCCTGCGATATCTCAACATCGTCTCCCGCACCACCCTCGATCTGGAGGATGTCTCCTGGCGGGAGCTGTTCACTCCGGCCTATCTGGGCCCCATGGCGGAAGCCGATCTGTCGGAGGACCGGGTTGTCAACTGCGCCTGCGACACGCAGTTCAAGCTGGATTCCAGCTGCACCGCCAAGATCCACGCCGGTATCGGCCGCTTGAAGACCAACATTCCCAACGCGCCTCAGGACCCGGAGGTGAAGTTCATTTTCGACATGGACCTCTCCATGGGCAGCAACACCGCCTGCGGTCTGGCCGCCGCCGCACTGGAAACCCTCCACGGCCACTCCTCCCGGGTATTCGAGGGGGCCATCACCGACCGTCTGCGGGATGCTATGGGCCGGTAAGCCGCTTCCGTGTTTTTGACAGAAAAACGATTTGATCCTTTGCTGTTCTTTCCGGAACAGCAGAGGATCTTCTCTCGTCATTTTTTGCAGGAACAGCCCGTAAAACTTTCATATTTGTTCAAAAATACACTGGACAGCTGAACTGTGATTTGATAAGATAAAGCATAAAATTTCCTCCGGCACAGAGAATTTGAAAGGAGCCTATCCCATGCTGAACAATGAATACTGCAAGCGCGTCTATGAGCAGATCCTGGCCCGTGACCCGGATCAGAAGGAGTTTCATCAGGCGGTCTATGAAGTTCTGGAGGGTCTGGAGCCCATGGTGGAACGCCGCCCCGAGTTGGAGAAGAACGGCATTCTGGAACGGTTCGTGGAGCCGGAGCGTGTTGTCACCTTCCGGGTGCCCTGGACTGATGATGCCGGTATGGTCCATGTGAACCGTGGCTACCGGGTACAGTTCAACTCCGCCATCGGCCCCTACAAGGGCGGTCTGCGGTTCCACCCCACGGTGAACCTGTCCATCCTGAAATTCCTGGGCTTTGAGCAGATCCTGAAGAACAGCCTCACCGGCCTACCCATCGGCGGCGGCAAGGGCGGCAGCGACTTTGACCCCAAGGGCAAGTCTGACGCCGAGGTCATGCGCTTCTGTCAAAGCTTTATGTCGGAGCTGTACCGCCACATCGGCCAGTTTACCGATGTGCCCGCCGGTGATATCGGCGTGGGTGCCCGGGAGATCGGCTATCTCTTCGGCCAGTACAAGCGGCTGCGCGACGAGTTCACCGGCACGCTCACGGGCAAGGGCCGCGACTGGGGCGGCAGCCCTCTGCGCCCCGAGGCCACGGGCTATGGCGTCTGCTACTTCGCCCAGGAGATGCTCGCCGCACGCGGCGATTCGTTCGAAGGCAAGACCGTGGCCGTTTCGGGTTCGGGCAACGTCGCCCAATACGCCTGCCAGAAGGCCACGGCGCTGGGAGCCAAAGTCGTGACGCTCTCCGATTCGTCGGGCTACATATTCGACCCCGACGGCATCACGCCCGAGAAGCTCGACTACGTGATGGAGCTGAAGAACATCTTCCGCGGCCGCATCCGGGAGTACGCCGACCGCTATCCGTCGGCCGTCTATCACCCCGGCGAGCGTCCGTGGGGCGAGAAGTGCGACATCGCCATGCCGTGCGCCACGCAGAACGAGCTGGACGGCGAGGATGCCCGCAAACTCGTCGGCAACGGCTGCCGGTGCGTGGCCGAAGGGGCCAACATGCCCTCGACGCCCGAGGCGATCCGCCTCTTCCAGCAGCACCGCCTGCTCTACGCCCCGGGCAAGGCGGCCAACGCCGGCGGCGTGGCCACCTCGGGACTCGAAATGTGCCAGAACTCGATGCGCCTCGCATGGACGCCCGAGGAGGTGGATGCCCGGCTGCACGCGATCATGCGCAATATCCACGCGGTCTGCGTGCAGTACGGCACGGAGCCGGACGGGTATATCAACTACGTCGTGGGGGCCAATATCGGCGGCTTCATGAAGGTGGCGAACGCCATGCTCGCCCAGGGCTGCGTCTGACGCACGCCGCCACCGGATCCCCGGGAAAGCGCTCCCCGAAACGGAATCCACCCCTGCCGCAATCGAATTGCGACAGGGGTGAACCGTTTTTCCAGAAGTCCGCCGACCCGGCTTCCGCTTCCCGGCGGAAACGACGGGCGCGGCCGAAACGCACCTCCCGGGTCAGAGAAAGAGCATCGCCAGCGTCGCCACGACGAACCCGCCGCCGAAACCGGCCAGCACCTGCCGCCCGTTGTGACAGCCGAGGTAGAGCCGCGCCGAGGCCAGCGCCCCCGCTCCGAGCAGGGCGATCGTCAGCGGCAGGAGCATGTGCCCCACGCCTGCGATGTTCATCACCACCAGCAGCGCCACGGCAGCCCCCATGCCTGTCAGGTGCAGGCTGATCTTCCACCGCAGGGAGACTGCGAAGCACATCGCCTCGCAGCAGGCCGCCGCGACCATGAACTTCCGCAGGAAGACCACCGAAGGAATCTTGGAGATCGTGACGGCGCACAACACGTAGCAGACCGTCCCGACCAGCAGCGGCAGCAGCCGCTCGCGCCGGTCATCGACCCGGAAATCGGAGATGCGCCCCAGCGACCGCAGCACCCCGAGCGCCAGGACGGGAATGATGACCGCATAGAGCACGACCACCCACAGCAGATAGAATTTCACGTTGGCGGGGTAAAGCGCGAAGGTCGTGGCCGTCAGCAGCAGCACGATCATATAGACCGGCAGCACGAACGGATGCAGGACCCACGATATGCCGTTCGAAAGTTTCGTGTAATTCATTCCGGATTCGGTTTATGTCTTCCGGCGCACCGCGGTGCGCCGTCGTCCGTGAAAATTCTCCGCAGGCGGTCTTCCCGCCCGTTCATACTCATATCTGTTTGCGCAGCCGCGCGACCGGAATGCCGAGCATCTCGCGGTATTTGGCCACCGTGCGGCGGGCGATGCGGTAGCCCTTCGCGTTGAGAATGTCCATCAGCGTCTCGTCCGTGAGCGGCTTGCGCTTGTCCTCCTCGTCGATGCACTCCTGCAGGATGTTCTTGATCTCGTAGCTCGACACCTCCTCGCCCGAATCGGTCTGCATCGCCTCCGAGAAGAGCGACTTGAGCAGGATGATCCCGAACTGCGTCTGCACGTACTTGCTGTTCACCACGCGCGAAATGGTCGAGACGTCGAGCCCCGTGCGGTCGGCGATGTCCTTGAGGATCATCGGCCGCAGCTTGGACTTGTCCCCGTCCTTGAAATACTCCTGCTGGTAGTCCAGAATGGTCTGCATCGTGCGCATCAGCGTATCGTGCCGCTGCTTGATGGCCGAAATGAACCACTTCGCCGAGTCGATCTTGCTCTTGACGAACTGCACCGCCTCCCGGTCCTTCTCGCGGACCAGCCCGCCCGAGCCGACCATCTCCCGGATCATGTCCATGTAGCGGCGGTTGATGCGCACCTCGGGCACGTTGTAGGAGTTGAGCGACAGCTGGAAATGCCCGTCCTGGTAGTCGAGCAGGAAGTCCGGCACGATATAGGGCGTCGTGTCGGTTCCGCCCTCGACATAAAGGTTGCCGGGCTTGGGCGAGAGGCGCTTGATCTCGGCGATCGCGTCCCGGAAGTCGTCCTCCGAGATCTGCAACCGCGACATGAGCTTCTCGTAATGCTTCTTGACGAACTCGTCGAAATAGTTCGTCAGAATCTTCCGCGCCAGCCGCTTGGGACGGGTGTCCATCGGCTGCTGGGCCATCTGCAGGAGCAGACATTCCCTCAGATCGCGCGCGCCGATGCCCGCGGGCTCCAGTTCGTGAATGATCCCGAGCAGCCGCTCCAGCTCCCCGGCCGAAGTCTCGATGCCCACCGTGAAGGCGATGTCGTCGGCCACCGATTCCAGGTCGCGGCGCAGATAACCGTCCTCGTCGATGCTCCCGACGAGGTAGGTCGCCAGCTTCATGTCGCGCTCCGAGAGATTGCGATAGCCCAACTGCTCGAGCAGGTACTCCGGCAGCGAACGTCCTTCGGTGAGATAGACCGGCCGCTGCTTGTCGTCCTTCGAATAGTTGTTGATGCGGCTCTTGTACGAAGGCGTGTCGTCCTCGCGCAGGTATTCGTCCACGGAGATCTGCTGGGGCTGCTCCTCCTCGTCGGAGGCATGCTCCTCTTCCTCCAGCACGATGTTCTCCTCGATCTCCTGCTTGATGCGCTGTTCGAGCTGCACGGCGGGCAGTTCCAGCAGCTTGATCATCTGGATCTGCTGCGGAGAGAGTTTCTGCTGAAGGGAAAGTACCTGTTTCTGATTGATAGCCATAATGGGTCCAAATTTAGAATTTCACAATCGCCGTTCGCCGGGCCGAACCGTCGGAAGCCCCGCCGTGCGGTCGTTCATTCCAATCTGGTCTCTTCATCGTTCGGGTGTCCGTCTTAAAAATCGGCATGCTGCGGCGTGCGCGGGAAAGGCTGCACGTCACGGATGTTGGTCATGCCCGTCACGAAGAGCAGCAGCCGGTCGAAGCCCAGCCCGAAGCCCGAGTGGGGAGCCGATCCCCAGCGGCGGGTGTCGAGATACCACCAGAGTTCCTTCTCGCTCATGCCTAATTCGGCGACCCGTGCATGAAGCTTGCCGTAATCGGCCTCGCGCTCCGAACCGCCGATGATTTCGCCGATTCCGGGGAACAATACGTCCATAGCGCGTACCGTACGGCCGTCGTCGTTCTGTTTCATGTAGAAGGCCTTGATATCCTTCGGGTAGTTGATCAGGATGACCGGACGCTTGAAGTGCTCCTCCACCAGGTAGCGCTCGTGCTCCGACTGCAGGTCGCAGCCCCAGTCGCAGGGAAATTCGAACTTGCGGCCCGAAGCCTTCAGTATTTCGATGCCTTCGGTGTAGTCGAGGCGCTTGAAGTCGTTCTCCAGCACGAAGCCCAGCCGCTCCAGCAGCCCCGGATTCCACATCTTGTTCATGAACTCGAGGTCCTCGCGGCAGTGCTCCAGCGCATAGCGGATCAGGTACTTGAGGAAGTCCTCGGCCAGCTCCATGTTGTCCTCCAGGTCGTAGAACGCCGCCTCGGGCTCGATCATCCAGAACTCCGACGCATGGCGCGGCGTATTGGAGTTCTCGGCGCGGAACGTGGGACCGAAGGTGTAGATGCGTCCCAGCGACAGCGCGCCCAGCTCGCCCTCGAGCTGTCCCGACACCGTGAGATTGCACGACTTGCCGAAGAAGTCCTTCGTGTAGTCCACCTCTCCCTCGGCATTGCGGGGGACATCGTTCAAATCGAGCGTCGTCACCTGGAACATGGCCCCGGCGCCTTCGCAGTCCGAAGCGGTGATGATCGGGGTGTGGAAATAGTAGAAGCCGTTCCGGTTGAAATACTCGTGGATGGCGTAGGCCATGGCGTGACGGATGCGGAGCACGGCGCCGAAGGTGTTGGTGCGCGGACGCAGGTAGGCGATGTCGCGCAGGAACTCCAGCGAGTGGCCCTTCTTCTGCAGGGGGTAGCTGTCGGGATCGGCCGTGCCGTAGATCTCGATGTCCGAAGCCTGCACCTCGACGCCCTGCCCCGAGCCGGGCGAGGCCACGAGCCGGCCGTCCACACGGATGCAGGCCCCCGTGGTCACGGGTTTGAGCCGCTCTTCGGCGATCTTCTGCAAATCGACCACCACCTGTATGTTCGCAACGCACGACCCGTCGTTCAGGGCAATGAAGGCCACGTTCTTGTTTCCGCGCTTGGTGCGCACCCAGCCTTTGACCACCACATCGGAGTCCACGGCTCCGGACTTCAGAATTTCTACGATTCTCTGCGTTTTCATATTATCTGTTTTAATCCTGTTTCAGGGTATTTTTCCGAATTGACAAAGTTAGCCATAATTTGCGATTTGGCAAAAAAAAAGTACCTTTGCACGTACTCACGAACCGAATCCGGACTCCGATGAAACGAACGATAACGACAGCGGCCCTCGCCCTCTCGGCGCTGGCCGCAGCGGCGCAGGACTACGGGGAATCCTCCGCCGTGAGAATCGACGAGGCGGGACGCATCCACCGCACCGAGGTCATTCCCTACGATACGCGCCGCGACGCCGAGGCCCGCAACCGCGAGGCGGGCGGCTACTACCTCGCCTTCTCGCCGCGGCAGATGGCCGCGGCCGGCGACATGGCCGTATCGGGTGCGACCCTCGACATTCCCTACGCCTGGACCGACGGGGTGATCTACCTCCACCTGGAGAACGTCGGATCGGCCTACTCGCTCTGGATCAACGACCGCCCCGTGGCCGAAGTCGAGGATCCCGCGACACCCGCCGAGTTCGCCGTCTCGCCCTACATCCGGCAGGGAGCCAACGACATCCGCCTGGTCCTGCGCCCGAGCGCGACGCCGCAGATCAACCCCGCGACGTCCCGGCGCGAAGCCTTCGCGAACAGCTACCTCTACTACCAGAACAAACGTTCGATCCGCGACTTCGAGATCGCCCTCGTGCCCGACTCGACCCGCAGGTTCGGCGTCCTGGAGCTGGCCATCGTCGCCCAGAACGCCTTCAACTACGACGAGAAGGTGACCGTCGGATACGACATCTACTCGCCGCAGGGCAAGTTGCTCGACTTCAACATGCGCGAAGTCTCGATCCCGGGCCGTTCGGTCGATACGGTGCGTTTCAGCCCCTTCATCTACGGCTCCTACGACAACGAGTGGAAGGCCGGCGGCAAGACGCCGCCTCTTTACAAGGTGATGCTCTTCACGCGCCGCGACGGCGTTTACAAGGAGTACATGCCCCTGCGGATCGGATTCGGCCGGACCGAACTGGAGGAGGGCCGCCCGATGCGGCTGGGCAGGGAGTTGCAGCTCGTCCGCGCCTCCTACAACGCCGCGGCCGATCCCGAGACGACCCTCGCCGAGCTGAAAGCGCTCAAGGCACAGGGCAAGAACACCGTCTGCCCCGACTTCCCGCAGCCGGCGTGGTTCTACGAGCTCTGCGACCGGACGGGGCTCTACGTGATCGACCGGGCCGCCATCGACGCCCCCGAGCGGCGCGACGACCGCCGCGTGGGCGGTACGCCCTCGAACGACCCCGCACTGGCCGACGAGTACCTCGAGCGGGTCCGGGCCATGTACTACCGTTCGCGCAACTTCACCTGCGTGGTGGCCTACGACCTGGGCAGCCCCTCGGGCAACGGATACAATATGTATAAGGCCTACGAATGGCTCAGGTCGGTCGAACCGTCGCGTCCGGTGATCTACGGCGACGCCGACGGCGAATGGAACACGGACCTCTGATCCGGCGGGGCCCCGTGCGGACGGGCGGAACGCGCGGGGCCCGGCTCCGAAACGCCGCTCTGTAAAGGAGGCCGGCGCATCCTCCCCTCCCGACATGCAAAACGGAAAACCATGACCATCGAACTGCTCGCCATAGGAAAGACCGACTCGAAGGAGGTCGCCGCGCTGGTCGAAATGTACGCCCGGCGGGTGAACTTCTACTGCAAGTTCTCCGTCACGACGCTTCCCGACGTGCGCAACACGCGCAAGCTCACGCCCCGCCAGCAGGCCGCGGCCGAGGGCGAGGCGATCCTGCGCCAGACGGCCGAGGGCGATTTCGTCGCGCTGCTCGACGAACGGGGCGAGGAGTTCCGCTCGGTGGAGTTCGCCCTCTGGCTCCAGAAACGCCTCAACAGCGGGCCGAAACGCCTCGTGCTGGTCATCGGCGGTCCCTACGGCTTCTCCGAGGCGGTCTATGCCCGAGCCGACGCCCGCATCTCGCTCTCGCGCATGACCTTCTCGCACCAGATCGTGCGGGCGATCTTCGCCGAAC
>OLNQ01004418.1_pt1 | contig 10569 bp, 11 predicted proteins | sample 1672821 | NCBI WGS metagenome assembly OLNQ01 (sample SAMEA3136727, study PRJEB25190) | human gut metagenome | biome: human gut; feature: human-associated habitat; material: faeces | place: Austria | collected 2013
ACAAGGTTTTGGCGGAAAATACAACCCGTAGGTGTGGAGATTTTCCAGACAAACCCAGCGGCACAGACCTTTTGAAAGCCACAAACCCCGTACTACCTTTGCGGATAAAAAGGGAACAGCATCCGTCTTCTTCATTTCGCATATTGTGGAGCATTGGAAAGGAAGCGAAAGTGCAACGCCCATAGTGGAAAACAGAAAAGGTGGCTATCTCAAAATGCGAGATAACCACCTGATGAACGATAAATGAAAGTGTTTACAGATTACATCGTCGTGCTTCTCAAAGCACGCAAAGCAGGATGGCACAGAGTATCGCCAGCCAGAAGAGAAAGCTCAGCAGCGTAAAGGTAACTTGGAGAATGACTCTGACAATAAAGCGCAGTATCAGAAAGCCTGCAATGACTGACACGGCGGTAACGACCTGTGGCGTTACTATCTTTGAGATAAGCCAAACGACACCGATAACGATGGAGAGCAGGATGACCAGTTCGATGAAGCGTGTCCAACTGAAACGGCGGACTTGCTTGAAAGAAATCGGCTGCTGCTTGATGTTATTGCTTTTGTTCGATGCGTCTGCCTTGATGAAGGCAGGTGTGTGGACATCTTGATTCATGATGATTGTATTCATAATCGGAGCTTTGAATAGTTCAAGAGCAATAACAAGATGCGCAGGCTACACAAAAACAAGTGTTTGCACAAACTCTTGGCGTGTGGAGCGGAGCGTTTATCTTGGCTCTTGACACTACAAAAGCTCCCGATGGTGCTGCATCAAGTCATGTTCTCACCGCCTATCGTTGGCAGACCATTGACCTCAATGAGCAGAACGATTGTTCCTGTCAGTTCGGTGTAGAGTTTCTCATACTCAGGACTTGCGCCAAAATCGTCCGTGAGTTCATACTTGTCGAAAACGCTTTGCACAGCCTTGTTCTTCAGGAGTATCGGGGATAGTCTTTCGGGGAGTGGGGAGGGCAGTTCTTTCTCAAACTCATTCTCCAAGACAGATACAAGCGTGTCGTACTTTGAGAAATGCAGTCCTCTATACAACACTTCGCTTGCCATACTCTCAGCTTCGGGATGCGAGAAGCCTTGTGCCACTGCATCGCAGTAGGTGGTAAGAACTTCGTCGGCTCTTGCCGTTATGAATGGTTTGTCACTCAGCATTTCGGGGAAATGCTCACTGAGGTAGTTCTCTAACTTCAGACGGAAGTAGGATAGTTCTTTCTTAGTTGTCATAATCTTCTTGGTTTAGGGTTATACATTATTATATTATCGGATTCCCATTGCCTTGTTGAACTTACCGAGTTTGTCGGCAAGCTGTTCCATGTCATGCTCAATCTTCTTGTTGGTGATGCGAGCATAAATCTGTGTGGTCTTTATGTTGGTATGTCCCAGCATCTTCGACACACTTTCCATCGGAACGCCCTTACTCAAAGACATGGTGGCAAATGTATGCCGGGCAAGGTGAAAGGTCAGGTTCTTCTTGACACCGCAAAGGTCGGCTATTTCTTTCAAATACGCATTAGTCTTCTGATTCGTCAGTATGGGGAATAGTTTGCCGTCCCGATAGGTCTTTCCACTATACTTTGCAATGATGCGCTTCGGAATATCGAGAAGTAGGACATTTGTTTCCACGCTTGTTTTCTGCCTTTTGGTCATAATCCACTGCTTGTCATCGAGCGTGACGATGTTGTCCGGTGTGAGATTGGACACGTCAATGTATGCCAGCCCTGTAAAGCAAGAGAAGATGAAAACGTCCCTTACCAGTTCCAAACGCTGGATGCCGAAATCCTTGTTGGCTATCTTCATGATTTCTTCGTCCGTGAGGAAACCACGGTTTACCGGCTCCAAGTGGAAACGATGATTGAGAAAGGGGTCGTGAAGGAGATAGCCACGCTTTTGTGCATATATGGTTACGGTTTTGAGAGCCTTCATTTTCTTGACCGACGTATTGTAAGCGCAGCCTGCCACAGTACTCAGATATAACTCAAAGTCTTGTACCACGGATGGTGTGAATTCTGTCAGTCCTATATCCTTTCTTCCATATTTATGGATAAGGAACTCTGAGAAATGTCTTCTCAAAACACTGTACTTTTGCAGACTGTCTTTGCTGATGGTGTGTCCGACACGCTGCTTGATGTCTTCGTTGAACTTGTCGAATACCGGGAGGAAAGTTGTGTACTCCCTGTCTTTTCCTATAAAGAAAGAACGGATTTTCTCCAATGACAGGGACTCGTCATCCTCAAACTTGCGGTAAATTCCATTCAATGTAGTGGAAATAGAGTCCAATGCGGCATTGACGGACAAGCTTTCTGCCGTCCTACCTTTAAGCCGGCTTGTGGCATTATTCCACATTGTCTTATCCACGAAAATTTTCGTAGAGCCAAAATTTGCCATTTCTCCGTTAAGGAATACACGGAGCATTACAGGCGACTTTCCTTCTTTGTTCTCATAGTTTGAGCGTAGGTAGAAGGATACCTTGAAATTTGTTCTCATAATGCATCATTCTTTTGTGTAGCACTCGGCTGCAAAGTTAATATATAACATACTGAAACAGAAAGAATTGATGCCGTCAATATGGTATTCAGAATCCCGTCACTGCTACATTTTTTATTGCTACAATTTTTGTGTAGCAGTTTATGTAGCAGAATTTGACCGAATAATGACTGTCAAAACATAGGGTTATGCCGTCAGGCGATAGAGGTATATACAAAGAAAAATCGTTGTAAAACCTTGATTTTACAACGATTAGCTAATTTTTGAAGGCTAAATTGACAACCTTTGTGAAGTCCTTTTGAAGCCTATTAGCGGAGAGAGAGGAAAATGAACCTTTTTCTCAACTCCTTGTATCATAGCAATTTATACTTTCCAGTTTTCTCTCTGTAACCAAATTGTAGCCACAAGAGAGTATTTTGAGAGTACCCATAGATACTGTTATGAGAAATACACACTTGTATTTATCGCGTTCAAAGGTACAAAAAATATGAACTGCCGCCAAATATTTGATTGAAAATCTTTTAGAAAGATTCCGGCTACAATTCCAGTGCACGGTGCAAGCCCTTATATATAAAAGGGACTTGCACCGTGCACTGACGGTCTATCCGTGTGTGAAACAATAAAAATGCAAATAGTATCATATTGCCAACATTGGCAATCCAATATTCTTAAAAAAGGTTTATTTCTTTGGAACTTTGCATCTATAAATCAAATAAACAAACAAATATGGATAAGAAGATGATACCTCAAAAGGGAGAGGGATGCTTGTTTATCGTGCTTCCCACTCTTGAAATCATGCTGTCTTCTTGCGATAACAGCAAGATGAGAGCCCAAGTTGCTGGTATGGAGAATTCCAATTTCAGGAAGCATTGCAAGATGCAGACAGATTTGAGAATTGACACCTATACCAAATGCGCCTCCGCATTCGACATGGATGTACTTCTTTTGCATCTTCCCAAAGGAATGATAGAATCTTTGGTACATACCACCGAAGACAAAGACCATCGTTTCTTCACAATTGAGAAGGAAGACCTCATCTTTTTGTTGAACAGGCTCTGTCAGGTAGATCACAAAAGAATGATTCACCATATCATACTTCTTGCCAACCGTATAGTAAAAAAGCAAGACAACCTATCTACATTTCGTGATTTAATGGCAGCTATTGAGGAACTTATCCAAAAACTGATGCGTGATGACAGAGAATAACATGCTTCCTTCCGCCCTTTTGGAAGAAATACATTCCTTGAAAGAAAATATGGAACGGATTACAGGCTTCATCCTTGAACTGAAACAGGACTATGCCGTGTTGGAAGAAAAGATTGAGCTGAACTCTTCTGGTGTCCTGCGACTTCTCGGCATATCCAGAGCTTCACTTGCGCGATGGAGAGACAGCAAGGTTGTCCCTTACCGTTATGTTTCCTGCAATCACGTGGTCTATCCCTTCAAAGGACTGTACATTGCAATCAAGACGGGACGCGCTTCCTTCAAAGGCTTTCGCAGGGTGGAAGCCCTTCAAAGGCTCAATGCCTACAAAGACGGTATATTGAAAGGCTATATGGGAGACTCACAAATTTTGTTTGAGGAACTATGAACATTAAGGAAGAAATCTTGGAACATACAAACAGGGGATTGGAGATCTTCAGTTTCTATATGCCGATTGACTTTGTTCCGAAACGGAATTTTCGAAATCCACTATATGAGGACAGACGGGCTTCCTGCAATATCTATTTTGACACGAGATCGAAGTGCTATCGGATGAAAGACTTCGGTAACGAAATGTATTCCGGCGATTGCTTTTGGTTCGCAGCCGCAATACAAGGCTTGGATATGCAGAGAGACTTTATGAGGGTATTGAAGATGATTATCAATGACCTGCAACTGAACATTCCATTACCGTACCATGATTGGAGCGAGAAAAGCAAGTCGAATGCCAATATTCCTCCCAAACCTCCCATATCCGTGAATGCCAGTAAGCAGGCAGGCTCCAAGAAATGGTTTAGGATCGCAGAACAATCTTACAAGGATAACGAGCTTGGATTTTGGGCACGGTATGGTATCGGAACGAAAACCCTGCAGCGCTTTCAGGTCAAGTCCATAGCCCGTTTTGAGTCGGTTTCAAACCAAGGAAAGGCATATACCATTCATTCTTCTTCGGAAGAACCTATGTTCTGCTATTCCATGAGGAATTTTGTTAAAGTGTACCGTCCATTCAGTAAAATGCGGTTCTTGTATGGAGGAGAAAAGGCAGAAGATTATGTGTTCGGATTCGAGCAGCTGCCCAACAAGGGCGACATTCTCTTCATCACGGGTGGAGAAAAAGATGTGCTTTCCCTCTCCGCCCATCATTTCAATGCCATCTGTTTCAACAGCGAGACTGCACAAATCCCGGAAAGCATAATCGAGAGCCTGCTGCTTCGTTTTCGCCACATCATTCTCTTATACGATACGGACGAGACCGGACTCAGGGAGGCTGAACGGCAAGCGGAAGTTCTGTCCGCTTATAAGGTACTTACCCTGACGCTCCCCCTTCAAGGCATCAAAAGCGAGAAAGACATATCCGATTACTTTGCCTTAGGGCATAATGAAAAAGAATTGAGAGGGTTGCTGTCAGCCATGCTCTCCCAGATTTATACACAGACCATCATGATGTTACGTTCATGTGAAATAGACTATGACAATCCTCCTGACGCTTCAATGTCCGTTGTAGCTGTGAATGGAGTGCCACTTGGTACACAGGGCAACTTGTTTTGTATTACGGGCGGCGAAGGTACGGGCAAAAGCAATTATGTGGCTGCCATTCTTGCTGGGACATTAGGAACAGAACGGTTACCTGCCGAGAGGACATTGGGATTGGAAATTACGCCCAACCCCAAAGGCTTGGCGGTATTACACTATGATACGGAACAGTCCGAGGCACAACTGCACAAAAATTTGGGTAAGACCTTACAACGTGCTTCATTGAAAACCGTACCAGAGTTTTTACCACTCCCTATATCTGGCTTCGCTCTCCCGTAAAGACCGACTGAAACTTATCCGTGAGAGTATGGATTTGTTTCATCACAAGCATGGAGGCATCCATCTCGTGGTGATTGACGGCATTGCCGACCTGATACGATCAGCCAATGATGAGACGGAGAGCATTGCCATCGTTGACGAGCTTTATCGCTTGGCAGGGATATACAATACCTGTATCATCTGCGGTGCTACACTTAGTGCCGAACGGTATCAAACTTCGCGGGCATATCGGCTCGGAGCTGCAACGCAAGACGGCAGGCATTCTCTCCATTGAGAAAGACGACAATCCCGAATACTCTGTGGTGAAAGCTCTGAAAGTCCGTGACGGAAGTCCGTTGGATGTGCCGATGATACTTTTCGGCTGGGACAAGGCAGAGGATATGCACGTCTATCATGGCGAGAAGTCCAAGGAGGACAAGGAAAAGCGCAAGACCGATGAACTCATTGCCGTTGTCAAGGAAGCCTTCCGACATTCTTTCAAACTCACTTATCAAGAACTGTGTGAGGTTCTGATGCGCGAAATGGAAATCAAAGACAGAACTGCGAAAAAATACATCGCCTATATGAAAGAACAACGTATTTTGGCACAGGATACTAATGGTAACTATCAAAAAGGGGAACTATGCCGTACTTAGACCATCAGCCTGAAGACACATGGCAGAAACGCCTGTTTGATAAACTGAAGAATGTGGAAGACAAGCTCGACCGTTTGCTTGTCCTGCGGGAACAGGAAATAGATACAACAATCCGTCCTCCATTGAAACTGGAATACTTGGACATCATAGATGTCTCCAAAATCTTGAAGGTGGAGCAAAAAACCATTTATAACTGGGTTTGGGCAGGGAAAATCCCTTATCTCAAAGCCAATGGCCGATTACTTTTCCTTCGAGAAGAGATAGATGAGATGTTGCAGAAGCGAGACTTATGGTAAAAGCCTGTTTCATACAAGTATGTTGGGAATGTCTTCATATTCCATTTCATCCTCCTTTTTCTTACAATGGTTGTAATTTTATCCTGTATGTCAACTATTAGTTTACTTTCGGGAAAATAATTCAACCAATCGACTGTAATTAGCAAAGTCTTTTGTACCTTTGCGTTTGGTTTTAATTACAGCAAGTAAACTATGAGTGTACTAAAAGGAAAAAAAATAAACCAAATGCTTCAATCCGGGCAAAAGAACGGATTGCTGTTTGCGACATGGCTTGTAGAGCATGGCTATTCCAGGCAGTTGTTGAGCAGGTATCGTTCTTCCGGTTGGTTATCCTCTCTGTGTAAGGGAGTCATGTACCGCACAGGCGACACGCTGTCCGCTTTTGGTGCTTTGCAGTCCTTCAACGAACAGGTAGGAAAGAATTTTCGTGTTGCAGCGCATTCTGCTTTGGAGCTTTGGGGCTTCAACCATTATGTTCCTATGGGCAAACCCCTGTTAATGGTATCAACGGCAAGTGACAAAATGCCACAATGGATGAAGCATGACATTTTCGACCGTGAATTTAAGTTTTTCAAGACAGAGGTGTTTATCAGTGCACAGATAACAACTTTAACATACTTGGACTGGAGGCTGCTTATATCCTCCCCTGAGCAGGCTTTTATGGAATGTCTGCTGCTAACACCACGCCAATATAACTATATGGATCTATTTTATATAATGGAACAGTTGACCACTCTGCGTCCGAATGTCGTCCAATCGTTATTGGAAACTACAAAACATTACAAAATGAAGAGGCTGTTCCTATATATGGCTGAGAAAGCGGGGCATTCTTGGTATGAAGACTTAGACCTTACAAAAATAGATTTGGGGACACATAAACTCCAACTCGTCAAATCCGGTATATATATCAGCAAGTATAAGATGATTATCCCAAAAGAATTAAACGGCTATGAATGATCAACAATATAAAAAGCAGGTGGCATTGTTACTACGCATTATGCCTTTGGTTTACAAGATAACGGACTTTGCAATTCATGGAGGTACGGCTATTAACCTGTTCCACCAGAATATGCCGCGTTACTCGGTTGATATTGACCTTACCTATATTCCGATAGAGCCACGCACAGCGAGTTTGGAAAAGATAAATCAACATCTCGGAGAGTTGAAAACAAGTATAGAACGTGCCATTCCCGGAATACATGTGGTACATAAATCCGAAGTATGGAAATTGCAGTGCACGCGTGATGGCGCTACGGTGAAAATAGAGGTAAATGGTACAAAACGGGGCATACTTGGAGAGGTTGAAATTATGGAACTCTGTTCAAAAGCGAAGGAAGAGTTTCAAGCCAGCTGTAAGGCACGTATAGTTCCTTATTCTCAACTTTATGGGGGGAAGATTGCAGCTGCCCTCAGCCGCCAGCACCCACGTGACATGTTTGACTGCAAATACATGAAAGACCAAACGCTTGAAAGTGTAAAAGACGGGCTCATCTTATGTTTATTGGGAAGCGACAAGCCTATCGTGGAATCCTTGTCTCCTAATAACATAAACCAAGAGGAGGCACTTGAAAACCAATTCAAGGGAATGTCAGATATTCCATTTACCTATACAGACTATGAGCAGGCTCGTGAATCCATTATTAAAAAGGTAAATGACAGCCTTACAAATTCAGACAAGGAATTCCTCGTTTCCTTTGAGGATGGAATACCACTGTGGGAGAAATGTTGCGCAGGGGATTTAAGCCAATATCCATCTGTACAATGGAAATTACTGAATATAGACAAACTCAAGAAACAAGCTCCCGACAAGCACAAAGAAGGAGTGGATAAGTTAAAACGTCATTTGTGGATATAATGATAAGAGTCAGACTTTCGTATCGAATGTCTGACTCTTATTTTGCCCCTGACATCTGTTTAGTGTCTCCACTTGGGTCTGAAGTTTTGTGAACGGTAGTCTTCTTCGTCTTGATCAGGATAACTCTCGTTCCTTAGACGGGCAGAATGATTGTTGTCGGATAAATCCTTTCCTTGCTTCATTTCCTCCGTTTCCTCTTTTTCTTCCTCCTCCGGTGGTGCAAGCGTAAGCGCAATCTTTCTGTCCAGCTCCGCAGCCTCACTTTTAAGTGAGCGAAGTTCTTCCTCTTTTTTCCAAGAGCTGTTTGCTATGTTGATGTAAACGTCTTTATTGGCCACAATCTTTGCCATTTCCTTCTCATGAGACTCTATCACCTTTGGAATACGCTCCAAGGCATTAACGAAGTTCTGACATGCGAGTTTCGGGTCTGTTGCCAACTTACCGTTATTATAGGTATAGTAAATGCTTTCCTTCCCTTTCACAAAGAAGCGGTTCACCGAGCAGTCGAACAAGTCCTTGGAAGTGCTCTCCGTCTTGACCATGATAGAGAAACCATAAATCTCACCGATTTTGTTGTACTCGCCCTTGGTTCGTGCCTTCTCGTCTATTTCTTGTAAACGTGCAGCGATGACCTTGATGTCGGTACTGTTTTCCACACCCTTGATTGTCAGTTTATTGATAGGCTGTCCATCGGTATCACGTTCTACACGCTGCTCAAATAGAGCCAAATCTTCCTTAGCCTCCTTAATCTTATTAGAATGGAAAGACACGGAACTGTCTATTTCCGCTAACTTGCCCGTTGCCGCATCACGCTCGCGGAGGAAGTTCTTGCGCTCTGATTCCAAGGTAGTGATTTTCTTGTCAAGCCTTGCTTTTTCCAAAAGGTCGGTGTTGCCTGAAAGTACGGCTACATACTCAGAAAAGTTCATACCACTGTCCTCGTCCATACTTCCCTCATCAATGGTGCGGCTACCGAGCGTGTTCGTTTTGAGCTGATTGATAAATAATTGCTTGTTGTGCAACAAGTTGAACTTATAGCTATCCAAGGAACGCTCTACGGCATAGATAATCACATCGACCTTGTTATCGGCAAACTCCTTGGCGACAAGGTTTCCCTTGCGTACGGCACGACCGTTGCGCTGCTCCAAGTCCGAAGGCCGCCAAGGCGTATCCAAATGATGGATTGCCACGGCACGCTGCTGGGCGTTTACGCCTGTTCCCAACATGGAGGTAGAACCGAAGACGATGCGGATGTCGCCACGGTTCATGGCATCCACCATTGCCTTCTTAGCCTTCTCGTTTTTGCATTCCTGAATAAAACGTATCTCGTATGCCGAGATATGATAGTCCTCCACCAGCTTTCTCTTGATTTCCGAATAGATATTGAAGTCTCCACCGGGCTTGTAAGTTCCTAAATCAGAGAAAACGAACTGCGTTCCTTTCTGTGCATCATACTTCTGATAATAGTCATTGAGCAACTTCGCGCAATGGCTCGCCTTGTTGTCGATATGGTCTGAGTATCCATTTTCATCAATCATGCGTAGATCCAAGCTCATCTTGCGGGCATAGTCAGTTGCGATAAGCATCTTGGCCTTCTCCTCGCTCTCGCTGAGCGGCGCACGTCCCAAGAGTGTGGCGTTACCCGTCTTGGCAAACTCCATCAGCTTGGCGATGAACTCTTCCTGTTCGGGTGTGGGCGGTATGTTGTGCATAATCTCCCGTTTCTCCGGTCGGTCGATACCGATGTCCTTTGCCGTGCGGAAGTCGCAAATCTCCGCATAAAAGTAATAGAAGTGGATGTAATCTGCTGATTATAAAGGGAAAACATAATATAGAATAATAAAAGCTGAACGAGTTAGAAACGAGTGAGTTTCTTTCCCTTTCTTTATTCTGCAACGCCCCAAAGAACACTTAAATTGATAATGCAAAGATAATATTTTCTGATGAAAGCAGTGTGTTTTTACGGAAATAAATTGTAGGAGCACTTAAAATCATTACCAACTAATTTTAATGGAAGTAATTTGTCAGAATTTTTTAGCCTTATTGCCTAATCAGCAAAAATGAATAGAAACAACTATTTTTCTATTACAAAATGCAAAAAAAGAGAGAAATGAAACTTTTTGAAGAAAAATTCCCCGAAATATTTGGCGGATTGAAATAATTTGCATAATATTGCACTTATAAACACGGAACAAACGTTCTGTTTTAAATTTAATATGTATGAAATAATGGAAAAACAAACAGATAAAGAAAGCATAAGCAAAAGGGATATTATCCT
>OLNQ01004424.1_pt1 | contig 10555 bp, 10 predicted proteins | sample 1672821 | NCBI WGS metagenome assembly OLNQ01 (sample SAMEA3136727, study PRJEB25190) | human gut metagenome | biome: human gut; feature: human-associated habitat; material: faeces | place: Austria | collected 2013
CTTATAAATAGGCTCGTCCTTTAAAATTGAATATTCCTCGGACGAAAGCACCTTTTGCTTAAATTCATCAACATTTTCTACCCAATCGGCACGTGAAAACTCGCTTATTTTGCTTGACGGCGGATAAATTACATCAACGTGAATTTGATTATACCCCTCACCCTCTGCCTCATACTGCCTTACAAGTGAGAAATAATAAAGCTCGTCGCACGTGAATGAAAAAACACCCGTTTCAAAAAGAAGCTCGCAATCTTTCAAATCAATTTCGCACATTTTGCAAAATGCATCCAAAATCTCACAAAGCGGGGTTTTAGTTGTAATATTTTCCTTTAAATAAGTTAAAATATCCATATTATTTTAAGAATAACTCCTTAATTTCCTTGCAACGCTTTCTGCGTTTAAAATTTAATCAGCCATTTTAATTTTAGCAATAGTAATCGTCATTTCTGTTTATAACGTATCACAACGTAGCGATAAAAATAATGTTAAATCAACGATTTAACATTATAATCTAATATTTTAGCCACGCCATTGATATTTTTCTAAATCCACCTTGCCGTCAATCACTTCAATACCCTCGCTTATAAGCAAATCCGACTGCACCCTTAAACCGCCAAAGGCAAAATTTTCTGTCAGTTTACCCTTACTGTTTACAACACGATAGCAAGGTATTTTTTGAGGGTTTGGATTTTTATGAAGTGCATTACCTACTGCTCTTGCATAATAGGGATTGCCGCAAAGTGTAGCTATTTGCCCATAAGTTGCAACCTTGCCATACGGTATTTTCGAAACTATTTTGTATATTTTTTCATTTAATTTTTCAAGATTATCATCTATACAATTTAAAAGGCTGATTCCAAGTGTAATAGTTCTTACATCAAGATTCTCTTTCTCCACCATCTTATTAGTTTCAGTTACTTCAAATATGTTAATCATTGACTTCTCCTTCTTCTGACGATTATATACGATGCATCATATCAAAAATTTCTTCACGCTGACATTTAATTGCAACCCCGATTTCATCACCAAGATTATCAAGATCAGAAATGACATCATCATATGGTTTTGCCGGCTGTGACATATCAACAATCATCATCATGTTAAAATAACCAGAAACTATTGTCTGCGATATATCAAGAATATTAATTCTGTTATCTGCAAGATATGAACATACCTTTGCTATAATACCCACTGTATCCTTTCCAACCACTGTAATCACACATTTTTTCATTGTTTTTTCCTCCATATTTTCCTTTTGTTTTAGATTTCGACTATCTTTGACGGTATATCGCGGTTAGCAACAGTAATGTCAAAATCATCAGCCCTGTACTCGCTGTCACTCATATCTATTTCAAGACGGACAGTCTCATATGCTAGTTTATCATAATTATTCTCTTTACTCAAATGCCCGAGAAAAATATTTTTAACATCATTCTCCAGAAGGCTGTCTATAAGATGCCCCGATGTCTCATTTGAAAGGTGTCCTTTATTACTAAGAATCCTTTGCTTAAGATAATATGGATAGCTTCCAACCTGCAAAAGATTCACATCATGATTTGCTTCTATAAGCATTGCCTGTGAGCCTTTTATATTATCCACTATGTAATCATCATAAAATCCAAGGTCAGTCGCAATTCCAATCTTTTTTTCTTTGCACTTTACAGTATATGCAACCGGTTCATTGGCATCGTGTGACACCTTGAAAGGATGAATCTGCAAATCATTAACGAAAACATCCGCATCGGCATTTATCTCATTAAAAAGAGACTCGTCCATCTCTCCAAGTGATGAACATTCTTTAATTCCACGAATAGTGCCTTTGGTCGAATATATCGGAATTGAGTCTTTCCTTGATATAACACCTAGTCCTTTTATATGGTCAATATGCTCATGTGTCACAAACACAGCCGAAATATCTTTCATTGAAAGTCCGGCAAGTGCAAGTCCATCTGCAATTTTTTTGCGGCTTATTCCTGAATCAATAAGAATATGTGTATTTCCCGAGCCTACATATATGCAATTTCCACTGCTTCCGCTCGCAATCGTCATCAGCCGCATTTTCAGCCCTCCCAGTATAAGTCAATCAAATCACCATCTTTTAATGGTGCAAGATAATCTGCTTTTTGTCCGTTAAGTTTTAAAACAACATCAGAGCCCTGCGGCTTGCTGAGGTCAAAATCATAAAAATCAAATATGTCAACAAGCACATACTTTTTCTTTCCAGAAAGCTTAACCGGCTGATGATTTATAAGAACAAATATATCTTTTACAACATCATCACTCTGCTTAACTTCTTCCTGCACTGTATTTCCTTCAGTATTGGCTCCTGCTTTGGCTGCTTTATCCTCATGAGACTTTGCATATTCTGTATACTCTGTATTTTCTGCATATTCAGCATTTTCTTGTATATCTTCAGCTTCTGAATAAGTTTCATAATCAAAACCTGATGATACTGTATAATCAGAAAGCCCATGTGTCTTTACAGAGAAATTTTCATATACTTTTGTATCGTTTTGTGCCGGCTCATTATTTACATAAATATTAAGATTTGACATATCCATATCAAGAAAAGTAAACAACTGCTCAACCGTGTAAAAATCAGCCATAGAAATATCATCGCCATTATTTATCTCATAAAACTCTGATTTCAACTCTCCATTTACATATGCAAATCTTGGACAGTTTACTTTTTTATCATCTACTATAAATGAAACAGTCGCCTTGAATTCATCAAGCTGGCCGATTGTTGTTGACGCTTTCGCACCTGCTGTTGATTCTTTAACTTCTATAATATCATTCTGCTCAATCTTTGTATTGAGATTGGCATTTTTCCCATTAATCATAATAACAGCACCATCGCCCGCCTCGCCACGTATAAGGCGTGTCTTTCCGTTTACAGTAAACTCAAGCTGTTCGCCTCTCTGCGGGAATAGTTTTTCATTAGGAAAACCTACCTGCATAACAGCATCAACAACTGTAAGTCTGTTATTATCATACATTTTTATTCTCTCACCATTGACAGTAACAAACATAAAACTGTTTTTCTGTGTGTAATAATTCGTACATATTCCGATTGGTGTTACATATAATGAATCTTTTTTAAATCCGTCAATATCAAACGAAATTGAACCGAGCACTTCTTCTCCACGCACAGCTACTCTCTCTGCCATAATGCCTAGATGTTCAGCTACCTTTTGTGTATAGCTTGCCATCTTTCCGCCGCCGCCAACAACAAATACCGCATTTACAGGTCTGTTCCCGTTAAGCTCTATTATCTTTTGGGCTGCAGCATCAGCCATTTTATCTATAACAGATTCCGAATCTTTAAGTATCTGCTCTGCCGGAATTTTCTGTGTAAGTCCCATTATATCCTTGAACTCAACAATCCCTTCTTTTTTATCACTTGCTTCAACTTTAATCTGCTCAGCAGTATTAAAATCAACAAGATAAGTCTTTGCAATAACTTCTGTTATTTCATCACCGGCAAGTGGAATCATTCCATATGCTATAATGCTTCCATCTTTTGTGAGACATATATCCGATGTCCCCGCACCGACATCTATAAGTCCGATATTAAGAAGCCTGTACTGTTCCGGAATAGCAACATTCATAGCCGCAATAGGCTCGAGTGTAAGGCTTGCCACATGAAGTCCTGCATATTCAACTGCCTGATAAAGTCCGTCAACAACTTCCTCAGGAAGAAATGTTGCAATAAGTTCAACTCCGATTTTTTCTGCTTTATGTCCCTCAAGGTTACTTATATCAAAACTGTTAAGTTTGTAGTTAACGGGTGTATTTCCAACACAGTAATAATGTATATCCGTACTGTTTTCATTAACCTGTGCATGTGCCTTTTCAACCGCAAGAAGATTAAGTGAATAAATATGTTCCTGCGTTACCCTCGTCTCATTTTCAAACGCATACTCTGCCGATGCATTTACTGTTTTTAACACACGTCCGGCTGCTGCAATACAAACATCTGTAAGAGCAAATCCGATCTGTCTTTCGAGACTGTTCTTTACCCGTCGTATTGTATCACCGACTTTATATATATCATGAATCTGTCCATCAAGCATTGCTCTTGTTGCATGCTTTTCTTCAGCCATTGCCACAACATGAAAAACCTGATGTGAAAGGTATCCAACAACTCCGACAATACTTCGTGTTCCTATATCCAGTCCAAAAACCAGATCATCTTTTATGGCCTTTAAATCTGTCATATCAATCAGCCCTTTCCTAAAATTAGTAAAAATATATCACATCTGCAATAATTTAACAAGCTGTGCATACGTATCATTGATGTTACCACTGTTATCGACCACTATATCACAGCCTTTCTTAAACTCTTCCTCACCAAGCTGGCTTTTTATGATTCCGTCAATCTTTTCATCAGAATAACCACGGCTTTCTTTCAATCTTTTTCTTCTTGAATCTTCATCAGCATATATATACCATGTCTCATCGCAGAAAACATTGTAATGGTCATCAAGAAGAAGTGCCGCTTCAACAAATATATAGTCATATTTATTATCTATTTTTGCCTGTGTTATCATTGACACTATCTCTTTTTTTACAACCGGATGAATTATACTATTTAAAACAATCCTCTTGTTCGGGTTAGAAAATATAACTGATGCAAGCTTCGGTCTGTCTATTTCACCAGTTGTCTCATCTATAATTTCATCTCCAAAAAAAGCAATTGTTTCATCATATCCTTTTTTGCCTTTTTTCATCAGATCTTTTGCAACATCATCCGCCATGATAATAAATGCATTAAAATTTTCTTTTATAAGATTAAGCACTGTACTTTTACCACAGCCAACGCCCCCGGTTATTCCTATCACTTTCATAACTCTCTACCATTCTTTCAACATTATAAAACATATACTTTTACTGAAAATTATGTGCTTAATGTGCTTCAAGCCAGTTATTTCCCTGTTTCATATCAATTTCAAGCGGAACAGACAGCTTAACTGCATTTTTCATTCCGTCCTCAATTATCTTCTTTACATCTTCTATTTCATCAGGATAAGTCTCAACAAGAAGTTCATCATGAATCTGCAATAGAAGCTTTGACTTGTATCCGCCTTTTTTCAACGCATCATATACTCTTATCATTGCAAGTTTGATTATATCTGCCGCCGTTCCCTGAATCGGTGCATTCATTGCAACTCTTTCACCAAATGAACGCTGCATAAAATTGCTTGATTTTAATTCCGGAATAGGACGTCTTCTGTTAAACATTGTAAGTGAATATCCTGTTTTTTTCGCATCTTCAACCATCGAATCAATATATCCTTTTATTTTAGGATATGTTTTAAAATACTGCTCAATATAATCAGATGCTTCTTTTCTTGAAATACTAAGATCCTGACTTAATCCAAATGAACTGATACCATAAATAATACCAAAATTTACTGCTTTAGCATTTCTTCGCTGCAAATCAGTAACTTCATCAAACGGAACACCAAATACCTGTGAAGCTGTTATCCTGTGAATATCTTCAGCCATATTATATGCCTCAATAAGCTTCTCATCTTTTGACATATGTGCCATAATTCTTAGTTCAATCTGTGAATAATCGGCATCCAGAAAAACACATCCTTCTTTTGGTATAAATACTTTTCTAATCTGTCGTCCAAGTTCCATTCTTATCGGTATATTCTGCAAATTAGGCTCTGTACTGCTTATTCTTCCGGTCGCAGTTATTGTCTGGTTGAATTTGCCATGAATTCTTCCGTCTTCGCTTATATATGCTGCAAGACCGTCTGCATAAGTAGATTTTAACTTTGCAAGCTGTCTGTACTCAAGAATTTTTTTTACAAACGGATACTCAGGAGCAAGCTTGTCAAGCACATCGGCAGCAGTTGAATATCCGCTCTTTGTTTTCTTTTTGTACGGCATGTTCATCTTTTCAAACAAAATAACGCCAAGCTGTTTTGGTGAATTTATATTGAACTCTTCGCCGGCCTCATCGTATATTTCTTTTTCAAGTACCTGTATACGGTTGCCCAGAACTTCACCATAAGATTTCAGCCCCTCTTTATCAACGCGTACGCCCTCTTTCTGCATATCATAAAGTACAAACACAAGCGGCATTTCTATATTAGCAAAAAGCTCTGTCATATTTTCATTTTCAAGTTCTTTTAATATCAAATCAGCACTAAAAAGACTCACATAAGCTGATTCACATGCATATTCTGCAAGTTCGTCCAGCTTTGTCATAAGCATTTCCTGCACTCCTGCTTTTCCAAACAGCTCCGATTTTGAAGGAAATGTTATATTAAGATACTGTAAAGCAATCTGCTCCGGCTCATAATTTTCATCATTAGGTTTTAACAGATATGAAGCTATGCTTACATCAACAAAAGCATCCTGCGAAATCTTAAGATTTCCATCTTTTTCAAACGCCCACAGAATTTCCTTTAAATCAAATACACGTATCTGCCTTTTTTTATTTGTATCAGACAGTACACCTAATTTTTGTACGGCATCTTTTAAATATTCATCTGTTATAAATCCCTGTTTTATTATAAAATATGTCTCTTTTTCCGAAAGACAGATTCCAAGACCATATATGCATTTTTCTTCATGAATAATTGACAATCCAAGATTTCCGCCATTATTTATAACTTCACAAGCTTTTTTTATAATATTTTCAGAATCGCCCAATTCCTGTATTACAACAATATCTTTCAGAACATCAACCTTTGGAGCTGCTGTCATATCTTTGTCAAATCTTTTGAGCATTGTTTTAAAATTATATTTTTTAAACAATTCATATGAGGCCGGATTATAGAAATCTCCTATTTCAGCATTTTCTATGTTATAATCCAGCGGAACATTTATATTAATTTCCGCAAGGAATCTACTCATTTTGACCTGTTCAGCATTTTCTGTAATTGACTTTTGTGCTTTTGGCGGCTTTAATTCATCAAGATGTGCCAGAACATTATCAACGGAGTGATACTTCTGTATAATCGCAGATGCCGTCTTTGGTCCGACTCCCGGTGCTCCCGGAATATTATCAGAAGTATCACCCATAAGTGCTTTCATATCAATAAATTCAAGCGGTGTAACACCATAAAGTGCCACAACATCCTCAGGATAATAATTTTCTACTTCTGTGACACCTTTTTTTGTCTTAGGTATACGAATCTGTATTTTATCTTCTGCCAGCTGCAGTAAATCCCTGTCACCTGAAATAACAGACACATCAATTCCAACCGCTGCACTCCTTTTTGCAATAGTTCCAATAATATCATCAGCTTCATATCCGGCTTTTTCTATAACTGTAATATTCATCGTGCGGAGAAGTTCTTTGATAAGCGGTACCTGCTGTTTCAATTCAGGTGCCATAGGCTTTCTTGTTCCCTTATACGCCTCATATGCTTTATGTCTGAATGTCGGCTCGCTCAAATCAAAAGCAACAGTTATATAATCCGGCTTTTCTTCATCTATAAATTTAAACATAATATTAAGGAAACCATACATCGCATTAGTATGAATCCCCTCTGAATTAGTCAAATCAGGTATTCCAAAAAACGCCCTGTTTAAAATACTATGTCCATCAATCAAAATTAACTTTTTACTCATCATGTCTCCTTACAAATATATTATTACAGCTATTATCAGCACTGTCATTATCATACACGCATTTACAAACAACAGACACATATGCAGAAGATGATTGAATTTTTTAACTTCCGCAATCTTATTCTCACTGTCTTTTAATTTTTCTTCCACAAGACCACTGAAATCATAATCATGAAGATATTTTTTATACTTTTCACTAAGTTCTTTGGTCGCATCCTCATTAAGTCCATATTCAACTATATAATAAATTTCAAATTCTTCCCGGCAGTCCTGGCATTGTTCCAGATGTTTAACAAACATTTCTTCTGCTTTGAGTGTCAGCTCGCCTTTTGAAAAAGGCACAATCATTTTCTGAATCTTCTTACAATCAATCATAGCCGGTCTCCAATCCTCAATGGTCTGCAATAAGAATAGTATATCATTATTAATCAAAAAAATAAACCTGTCAGAGAAATTCCCTGACAGGTTTATACAATGCGGATGGCGGGACTTGAACCCGCACGATGTTGCCACCGGCAGATTTTGAGTCTGCTGCGTCTGCCATTCCGCCACATCCGCAAGACTTTAATAGTCTAACATATTGTTGCAGCAAAAGCAAGTATTTTTTTATAATTCTCTGTATAATTCTTCATACTTACGTGCCGAATTATTCCATGAAAAATCTGCCTTCATTCCACGGTCGACAATCTTATTCCATTCACGTTTATGATTATAATATACACTCTTGGCATAATTAATAATGCCAAGCATCTCATGTGCATTATAATTAGCAAATGAAAATCCTGTTCCTGTACTCTCATATTCATTATATGGCTCAACTGTATCTTTAAGACCGCCTGTCTCTCTTACAATAGGAACAGTTCCATAACGAAGGCTCATAAGCTGGCTGAGTCCGCAAGGCTCAAAAAGTGATGGCATAAGAAAAGCATCACAGGCAGCATATACTTTGTGAGACATATCTTCCGAATAATATATATTAGCAGAAACTCTGTCATTATATTTCCATTCATAATGTCTGAACATATTTTCATATTTTTCATCACCTGTGCCAAGTACAACAAGCTGTACATCCTCCGCACAAATCTGATCCATGACATATGCCACAAGGTCAAATCCTTTCTGGTCTGTAAGTCTTGATACAATACCAATCATGAATTTGCCTTTATCCTCTGTAAGTCCAAGTTCTTTCTGAAGTGCAACCTTGTTCTTCCATTTCTCCTTACGGAATGTAACCTGATTATAATTAGCCACAAGACTCTTATCTGTCTCAGGATTGTATACATCATAATCGATACCATTTACAATACCCGAAAGACAATTTGCACGTGCATTCATAAGTCCATCAAGATGCTCTCCGTAAAAAGGAGTCTTTATCTCTTCCGCATATGTGGCACTTACAGTTGTAACTCTGTCAGCATATACAATTCCGCCCTTTAAATAATTGGCATCATTATACGCTTCAAGCTTATCAGGTGTAAAATAACTATCCGGAAGTCCTGTAATGTCTTTAACTTTTTTAATGTCCCATATTCCCTGAAACTTGAGATTATGTATTGTTATAATTGACTTAATTCCCTGATAAAATTCCCCCTGTGAAAATCTTTCTTTGAGATATACAGGAATAAGTCCTGTCTGCCAGTCATGGCAATGAATAATATCCGGCTTAAATCCGAGAACCGGAATAGCTGAAAGAGCTGCTTTACTGAAAAATGCAAACTTTTCTATATCTTCATGAATCCAGCTGTATGGTTTAGGTCCTGAAAAATAGAACTCATTGTCAATAAAATAAAATGTAATTCCATTATATTGAAGTTCAAACACGCCAACATACTGTGAACGCCATGCCAGATCAATATAAAAATGTGTCTTATAAACCATATCTTTGCGGTATTCCCATGGTATACATGTATACTTTGGAATCATGACACGAACATCGAATTCATCCTTGTTAAAATACTTTGGAAGTGAACCAACAACATCTGCAAGTCCGCCTGTCTTTATAAATGGCACTGCCTCAGATGCAATAAACAAAACATTTTTCATTACGCCCTCCTTCTGCATGAAAACATGCAATTACCAATACAACCTCGGCACCGGCGGTTTCAACTTCCACGGCGTCTGCGAATGCACCACCGTCGAGCGGATGGACAAGGCCACCGAGATCCTGCTGAATATCGTTGAACTTTATTCTAAATAACTTCGCATCGTAAAAAATGGCTCCGGCATCTGCCGGAGCCATTTTTTGCTTCTTAAAACTCGATGCTCTGCGCCGCCTTGGCGATGGCTCCCAGCAGCTCCACCAGCTTGCTCTCGTCCATCCGGCTGCTGTTGTTGGCAAAGGCGTAGAAGCAGCCCTGCACGCAGAACGAGAGCAGGATGCCCCGGTTCAAATCAGCCGCGAAGGTCGGGTCGGCTTCCTCAAAGCGCTGGCGCAGCCCCTTCTCGATGCTGTTGGCGAAGATGCCCTGCCGACTGCCCGAAAAGAGGATGTTCACGGCCCGCTGGTTCTGCATGAAGGCATGGAACAGCTCCCGCGTCAGCGTCTCTGCCTGATGCAGTGCCACGCTGTCGTTGGTGCGGGGTACGCTGGCCAGGATAGACTCGATGAGCTTGTTTTCCAGTGCATTGGCCAGCGCGTAGATGTCCTCATAGTGGGCATAGAACGTCGATTTGTTGATGCAGGCCATCGCACACAAGTCTTTTATCTTGATTTTTTCCAGAGGATTCTTCTCCCGCAGTTCCATGAAAGCCTGTTCGATGGCGCGGTCGGTACGGGCGATACGGATGTCCACAAAATCCACCTCTTCCGTGTTTTAGTTGATTATCCAACGGTTTTCGTCTTTCGTCGATGGACAAGACCCCGTGGATTTTTTACAATGAAAGCAGTACCCTTATTCTTCTTTTTTATAGCTCCCGCTGATAGGCCTGTCCCAAGAACAGGTACGAGGGCTTATTGTAT
>OLNQ01004435.1_pt1 | contig 10519 bp, 6 predicted proteins | sample 1672821 | NCBI WGS metagenome assembly OLNQ01 (sample SAMEA3136727, study PRJEB25190) | human gut metagenome | biome: human gut; feature: human-associated habitat; material: faeces | place: Austria | collected 2013
CCGGATTTTTGTCCGCACCCCCCACTCGCAAAACTAAAGGGCCTGCCGCCTGCAATTCACAGACAGCAAGCCCTTTCGGTTGCTTGAACAATTTTTGCGTTGAATTTTTGTCTAACTTTTTGAGGTCACTTCAATCGGCTGTGCCTTTTCTTTGCTCTAATCGAGTGTTACAGACAATGAAAAATGCAAAAAGAAACGTCATTCTCCATTTTTCATCCTCAATTTTCAATTCAGAATCTTTTCCATCTCCGAGATCATTTCATCAAACAGCTTTGTTGCGTCCTCGATCGGCTTCGGGCTTGCCATATCCACGCCTGCGCCGCGCAGCAGCGTGATCGGGTCGGCAGAGCAGCCGCCGGACAGGAAGTTTAAGTAATCCTTCACCGCAGGCTCGCCCTCGCTCAAAATCCGTTCAGACAGCGCCATCGCAGCGGAAAAGCCCGTCGAATACTGGAACACATAATAGTTGTAATAAAAATGCGGAATTCTCGCCCATTCGCGGTCGATTAAGTCGTCCACAACAACCGCATCCCCATAATAGAATACGTTTAAGTCGTGGTAAATTTTGTTCAGGCCCTCTGCCGTTAAGCTGCCGCCGTTTTGTACCAGCTCGTTGATCTTTAACTCGAACTCTGCAAACATCGTCTGGCGGTACAGAGTCGTACGGAACTGCTCGAGGAAATAGTTGATCAGGTACGCTCTGGTCTTTTTGTCCTGCGTTTTTTTCAGCAGATGCTGCATCAGAAGCGACTCATTGCAGGTAGATGCGACTTCCGCAACGAAAATTACATACTCTCTGTCCACAGGCTCCTGATTTTTGGTGGAAAGATAGGAGTGCATCGCATGTCCCATCTCGTGCGCCAGCGTGAACTCGGAATCCAGCGTGCCCTTGTAATTTAAAAGCACATACGGATGCACAATCTGTCCTGCGCTGTACGCACCGCCGCGCTTGCCTTTGTTTTCGTAAACGTCGATCCAGCGGCTTTCAAAGCCGTGCTTTAACACTTCCCCGTACTCTTTTCCGAGAACGGCAGTCGCATCCAGCACTTCCTCCTTCGCTTTTTCAAACGGAATCTTCACATCCGCATCCGCAACGAGGGAGGTGTAAAGATCGTACATATGAAGCTCATCCGTCTTCATCAGCTTTTTGCGCAGACGCATATAACGGTGCAGGATGCCGATGTCCTCATGAACAGCTTCGATCAGGTTATGATAGACTTCCACAGGCACGTTGGTCGCATCCAGCGAAGCGTGCAGGGCGTCCGGATATTTGCGCGCCTTTGCAAAGAATTTCAGCTGGCTGACCTGCGCGTTCAGCAGTCCTGCTGCCGTATTTAACACCTTGCCATAGCCGCCGTAAAGAGATTCAAACGCCGCTTTTCTCACATTTCGATCCGGGCTCTGCATCAGCGGGATAAAGCTTCCGCCGGTCACTTCCAGCTCTTCTTCGTTGCTGCCTTTTATCGGGTCAAAGGTCAGGTCTGCATTTACCAAAGACGAATAAACCGTTCCGGGCGCCTGCGCCATCTCCCCTGCATCTGCCAGTATCTTTTCCAGCTCCGGCGATAAAATATGATCCTTGCATCTGCGCACTTCATTGATGCTTCTGCGATACTTTAACAGCTCCGGCTTTTCTGCATAAAATGCTTCCAGCTTTTCCTCCGGAATGCTCAGAATTTCCGGGTCTGCAAAGGAAATCAGACCGCTGCATTCCACATATAAGCCCATCGCGCGCGCAGACAGCGTCTGTCCTGCCGCGTCCGCCGTATCCTGATCCTTGACGCGGGACGCATAACCGTAAATTTCGCTCAGCATGCAGTCGAGCTTTTCTGTCAGAGCCGACCAGTCATACAGCGCCTGTGCGCTCTCACCCAGCCGTCCGGCATATTCTGCCGCTTCCTCTGCGACCTTTTTCGCCGCCGCAAAATCCTTTTCCCAGTCCTCTACAGTCGCATACATGTCCTCGATCGCCCAGGTGTCCTCTTTCTTTACCTGGCTGCGCATCGGAATCTTCTGATTTTCTTCCATGTCAAATCCCCTTTTCTGAAATCGCTTATTCCGTTTGAAAAAGTCTTACTTTTCCAAACGCCTGTGCCTATTATAAGGGACATGCGAAGAAACCGCAAGCGCTGTAGCGGCAAAGGCCGTTTTGTGAATAAAACAATAGAATGCACGCTCTGCGAGCATTCTATTGTCATGAATCAAAAGATTTTCGAAAAGTAGAAACGTCCGGCTCACAGCTTTTTCAGAGAAATCTGCCATGCTGCGTAATCGGAATCCGCGCCCGGGAGCCGCAGTCCGCCACGCATCAGCGCAGCTCCTGTCAGCACCAGCTTTTGCATCCTGTCTTTTTTATCCCCTTTTAAATCTGTCAGGCTCACTTCATAGGAAGCATCGCTGCACAGTCCTCTCGGATAAACAAACTTCGCCGCGCAGTTGGTCTGCACATGCTGGTAAACCGCACTGATCAGCGCTTTGGATGCGTCCTTTGCTGCCATTTCCCATACGACGCAGTTGTTGTCCTGCGGGCTTGTCAGACGAAAATAACTGCCATCCGAAATCAGGTCGTAATACTGCTTGAACACCTCGATCTGGCGCTTTACCTCGACCTTTTCTTCCTCCGTCATCTTGTTTAAATCCAGCTCGTAGCCAAACGTGCCCGCCATCGCCACACAGCCTCTTGTCGCAAGCGGCGTCACTCTGCCGGTCTGGTGGTTCGGCACTGCGGAAACATGCGCGCCCATTGTCGAAACCGGATAGCCAAACGACGTGCCGTACTGAATCTGCAGGCGCTCGATCGCATCCGTATCGTCACTGCACCAGATCTGCGGGGAATAATAGAGCATCCCGGCATCAAACCGTCCGCCGCCTCCGCTGCAACCCTCCAGTAAAAGGTGCGGATAGGCCGAAAGCATACCGTCCAGTACGCGGTATAAGCCCAGCATGAACCGGTGCGCCATCTCGCCCTGCTTTTCGGCAGGCAGGGATGTAGAATATTTGTCGCAGATGCTTCGATTGAAATCCCACTTCACATAGCTGATCGGCGCGCTTGCAAGCACGCTGCAGAGCCGTTCCAGGATATAATCCTGTACATCTTTTCTGGAAAAATCAAGAATCATCTGATGTCTGCTCAGATTCGGCTTTCTGCCCGGAATCTTTACCGCCCAGTCAGGATGGGCCCGGTACAGATCGCTGTCCTCCGAAATGCATTCCGGCTCGAACCAGATGCCGAACTTCATTCCAAGTCCAACAATACGGTCTCCCAGCTCCTTTAAGCTGCAGCCCAGCTTCTTTTCATTCGGGAACCAGTCGCCCAGACCGGAACGGTCGTCGTCACGCTTTCCAAACCATCCGTCGTCCATGACGAACAACTCGACGCCAAGCTCTGCCGCATCCTTTGCGATCGAAACGAGCTTGTCCCCGGTAAAGTCAAAGTAAGTACCCTCCCAGTTGTTAATCAACACAGGACGGCGCTTGTTTTTCCATTCGCCCCGGCAGATGTGCTCCCGGATGACCTGATGGAAATTATGGCTCAGCTTTCCAAAGCCCTCGGACGAGCAGCTCAAAATCACCTCCGGCGTATCAAAGCTCTCGCCCGGCTCCAGCGTCCACGCAAAGTCGTCCGGATGGATGCCGCAGATCAGACGGGTCTGATCGATCTGGTCTTTTTCTGTTTCCATTAAAAATTCGCCGCTGTATACAAAAGATACACCGTAGCAAAGCCCTTTTGTCTCGTTTGTATCCTTTTCACATACGACTGCAAACGGGTTGTAGTGATGACTGGATGCGCCTCTCACACTGCCGATCGCAGAAATGCCGTGCGCAATCGGAGTGCGCTGCAGGGTGCGCTCCATCGCATGCTTTCCATAAAAGGTCAGCCATTCATAGTCGCCGGACAGCCAGTCCAGACACATGCTGGCAGCCTTTAACAGGACAACTTTACCCATTGTCCGGTTCACAACTTTCACAGCCCTTGTAATGATGTCCAGCTCTTCCAGAACGCCATACTGTAAAAGCACTTCCAGTCCGCTTTCCGGATCCCGCAAAAGGATGCCGAGGGTTTCCGCTTCTGTTTCATCCGCATAAACAGCCGGCAATCCCGGAATGCTGTATTTTCCTCTGGAAAGCTCATATCCGGCATAACAAAGCGTTACCGCCTGGCTCCCGTTTTCATTTCTGACGCGCAGGGCACTGATCCGATAATCCCCCGTTCCGAAACAGCTGTACTCCTGCGGCGCAAGATCTGAGGAAAGTCTGTCATCAGCACAGGACGCTTCATACGCATAGCCGGAAAATCCGCGGTCATCCGGCGGAATCCGGTAAGAAAGATCGGAATTGTCCGTCTTTTCCCCGTAATAGGTATGCAGCAGCATGCCGTAGGCATCCACTTTCATCTGATACGTCGTATTTTTGGTCTGCAGCGTAAAAGTACGCTGCTTTTCATCTGCATAAACTGCCATGGCAAATCCCCTCCTGTTTTTTCTTAAGGCAGAACGTCTATCGAATGTACATTCTGCTCCGTTTCATGCCTGATTGTGCCATTGGTTTTTATTTTACCATATCCCGCCTTCTGTCTGCAATCCATCCTTTGATCCCTGCAAAAAAACTTTTTACAAATCCTTATGCTGTTTTTTCGAACTGAGAATTATACAGCTGCGCGTAAAATCCGCCCTTTGCAAGCAGTTCTTCGTGCGTGCCCTGCTCTGCAATATCTCCGTCCTTCATGACCAGAATCACATCCGCGTCCCGGATCGTCGAAAGTCGGTGGGCAATGACAAAGCTCGTTCTGCCCTTCATCAGGTTATTCATCGCTTTCTGAATCTGGATTTCTGTTCTCGTATCGACGGAGCTGGTCGCCTCGTCCAGAATCAAGATCGGATTGTCAGCAAGAATTGCACGTGCAATCGTCAAAAGTTGTTTTTGTCCCTGTGAAACGTTGGTCGCGTCTTCATTTAACTCCATCTGATAACCGCCCGGCAGCGTCCGGATGAAATGATCCGCATGTGCCGCTTTTGCCGCCGCGATGACTTCCTCATCTGTTGCATCCAGCCGTCCGTAACGGATATTTTCCATAATGGTTCCCTGGAACAGCCAGGTATCCTGCAGTACCATGCCAAACATTTCACGCAGCTGTCCTCTGTTGAAATTCCGGATATCGTGTCCATCCAGGCAGATTCTGCCGCTGTTTACGTCATAGAAACGCATCAGCAGCTTGACCATTGTCGTCTTTCCGGCGCCGGTCGGTCCAACAATCGCAACCATCTGCCCCGGTTTTACTTCACAGGAGAAATCCTGAATAACGATTTTATCCGGTGTATAGCCAAACCGTACATGCTCAAAGCTTACGGCACCGGTCAGATGATCCATTGATACCGGATGCTCAACGGTCTGCTCTTCCTCTTCCTCGTCCAGGAATTCAAAAACACGCTCTGCGGCAGCCGCTGCGGACTGCAGCATGTTTGAAACCTGTGCAATCTGTGTGATCGGCTGTGTGAAATTTTTCACATACTGGATAAACGCCTGAATGTCACCAATAGTGATCGTGCCGCGAATCGCCAGCAGACCGCCGGACAGTGCCACAGCGACATAACCCAAATTGCCCACGAACATCATGATCGGCTGCATCATACCTGACAAAAACTGTGATTTCCATGCGGACTGATATAAAATCTCATTGGTGCGGTTAAATTCCTCAATCGTGTCTTTCTCACGGTTGAATGCCTTGATGACTAAATGCCCGCCATAAACCTCCTCGACCTGTCCATTGATATGACCTAAATATTCCTGCTGGTCTTTGAAGTATTTCTGGGATTTTTTGACCACAAATGAGATCAGTGCCATGGAGATCGGCAGGATCACGATTGCAATCAGCGTCATTAACGGGGAGATACTTAACATCATGATCAGCACCCCGACTAAGGTTGCAACCGACGTGATGATCGTTGTGATACTCTGGTTTAATCCCTGTCCTAAGGTATCGACATCATTGGTGATTCTCGATAAAACTTCTCCGTAAGTACGGCTCTCAAAATACTTCATCGGCATGCGGTTGATTTTCCTGGAGATTTCTTTACGCATGCGGTAGCAGATCTTCTGCGTTACACCGGTCATAATCCAGCCCTGGATAAAGTTAAATGCCGCACTGCACACATAAAGCCCTAACACAAATAAAAGGATCTGTCCGATATAGGTAAAATCGATGCTTCCCGTGCCCTGGATCTTTGCCATCAGTCCTTCGGAGAGCGCTGTGGTTGCCTTTCCTAAAGTCTTAGGCCCGATTACATTAAATACCGTGGAAGCCGCCGCAAAAATCATGACTACAATAATTGCAGCTTTAAAATTTCCAATGTAAGATAACAGTTTTCCCAGAGAACCTTTTAAATCCTTCGGTTTTTCTCCCGGCTGCATGCCGCGCCCCATCGGTCCTCTGCCACGGTGCTGCATTCTAACTTTTTCTCTTTCATTACTCATTGACAGACACCTCACTTTCCTCTATGCCAAGTTCTTTTGCCGAAAGCTGTGAACGGGCGATCTGCTGGTATGTCTCACAGTTTTTCAGCAATTCTTCATGCGTACCTTTTCCGACGATCTTTCCATCATCAAGCACAAGGATCTGTTCTGCGTGTAAAATTGTACTAATTCTCTGCGCTACAATGATGACTGTGCTGTCTTTTACTTTCGATGCCAGTGCTTTTCGAAGTGCCGCATCCGTCTTTAAGTCAAGTGCAGAGAAACTGTCATCAAACACATAGATTTTCGGCTGTTTTGCAATCGCACGTGCAATGGCAAGACGCTGTTTCTGTCCACCGGAAACGTTGCTTCCGCCCTGTGCAATAACGCTGTCGTATTTTTCCTGTTTCTCCTCAATAAAATCGGCTGCCTGTGCGATTGCTGCCGCCTCTTTGATCTGCTCATCTGTGGCGTCTCGTTTTCCAAAACGCAGGTTTGACGCGATCGTACCGGAAAACAGTACACCTTTCTGCGGCACAAAACCGATTTCTTCCCTCAAATCTTCCATACGGATATTCCGGATATCCTGACCGTCTAAGGTAACACTTCCACCTGTGACATCATAAAGTCTTGGAAGCAGGTTGACCAGCGTGGATTTTCCACATCCGGTACTTCCGATGATTGCCGTTGTCTTACCCGGCTCCGCTGTAAAATCAATATCCTCCAACACATCTGCCTCCGCTCCCGGATAGCGGAAGCTGACATTTGAAAAACGGATCACACCTTTGTGTTCTCTTAATTCTTCCGGATTTTTTGCATCTTCTATGGAAGACTCTGTGCGGATAACCTCATCGATACGTTCTGCTGCTACTGCTGCACGCGGAAGCATGATCGACATTGCTGTCAGCATTAAAAATGCCATAACGATCATCATCGCATAGGTGATGAATGCAGTCATGGAACCGACCTGCATGGAACCGGCATCGATTTTGTGCGCGCCTACCCATACGATACCTACGGTCAGAAGATTCATAATCAGCATCATACCCGGCATCATAAATGTCATGACACGGTTTGTAAACAGCATGGTCTTTGTCAGATCTTTATTTGCAGCATCAAAACGTTTTTCTTCCTCTGTTTCCCTGCCGAATGCACGAATGACGGAAAGTCCTGTTAAGATCTCTCTGGATACCAGATTGATCTTATCGACCAGTTTCTGCATCAGCTTAAAACGAGGCATTGTAACAGACATCAATACCATGACATAGCCAAGGATCACAAGGATTGCCAGAATAATGATCCATCCCATTCCTGCTCCTGTCTGGATGATTTTTAAGACACCTCCGATGCCAAGAATCGGCGCATAGGCAACCATACGGATCATCACGGCGGAAACCATCTGGATCTGCTGGATATCATTCGTACTTCTGGTAATTAAAGATGCTGTGGAAAAATGATCCATCTCCGCGTTAGAAAAACGAACCACCTGTCCAAATATCTTTCCTCGCAGGTCACGTCCGATTCCGGCACCGATACGTGCACCAAAAAATCCTACCAGAACCGTTGCCACACCCATAAGAAGTGCCATCGCAACCATCCTGCCACCGGCTGACCAGAGATAGGATGTCTGTACCTTATCAATATCCACTCCTGCCGCTGTATCACAGCTTACTGCATACGCGATACCCATTGATTTTACCAGAGAACTTCCCATGGTATCGATCGTATCAGAAACGGTATCACGCATGGATAAGATCTGTTCCTCTGTCATTGCCCCTGACGCTTCCATGGCGGCAAAAATTGTACGCATATCCACGCAATTCGTAACCACGGTATTTCCGTCGTCATCCTCGACTTCTTTCTCAAAAGATGTAAGCGGCACTCCCATGGACTCCCCGATCTGCTCGATACTCATGTTATCAAGCATCGCCTGATCCATTCCGGTCTGTTTTGCCACACTCTCTTTAAATGTCTGCTCATCCACCGATGACATCTGATAGTTCATCAGAAGAGGAAGAAGCAGCGTATCATCCAGTTCATCTAACTGTTTTTTATCTGTAACGGTCAGACGGTAAACATCTCCGTCCTTTTCGTAACTGTTTTCCCAGCTTTTCTTCTCCTCATCGGTCATAAAAAGCTGTGCCAGTGTAAACTCATCCTCCGTTACTGCCTCCGGCAGCACATGCTCCACACCTTTGTTCTGGATTCCGACATCAATAATATCCGATGTGTATGCCGGAAGAGACAGATCACACCACGCCTGTACAACTAACAGTGCAACAACAATGATCAGTCCCTTCCAGTACGGGAGCATATTTTTAAATATTTTGCTCATGTCCTATTCTCCTTTTTGTCTCATTTTTCGGTCTTCGATTTCTTCCCTCGACGCCTCGTAAAGCTCATTCAGGCAATCGATCAGCTGTTCCATGTCATCCCGGTCTATTTTTGAGATGACTGCATGCGCAAAGCTGCTCATGATCTGCTCGCACTCTTCCTGCTTCTGTTCCCCGGATGCCGTCAGCTTCACATAAGTATTGCGCCTGTCTGCTTTGTTGACGTCGCGCTCAATGTATCCTTTATCTTCCAACGTCTTTAAGGTGCGTGAAACTGCAGGTCCCTTCGCTTTCAGCTTTGCGGTCAATTCGGAAACCGTCAGTTCTTCCTTTTCCCCACTGCAGTGCTTGATCGCCGCCATCGTCATGCCCTCAAGTTTCGTGATATCCGGCACCAGATCACCCATATGCAGTTTGTGAAACTGATACAGCGCAAAAAAAAATCTTGTAAATAAATCATCCATTCCTGTTTTTCTCACCTCATTATTTAACATTGTTATATATTTTCTTTGTTATTTATTTACAGTGGCATATATTAACACAGGGAAGATACCACGTCAAGTATCTTCCCTGCACTTTATCCATTCTTTATATTTTCTTTATTTTTTATTCACATCCCTCATGCAGCATAGCGAGCGTCTGTTGCATTTCTTCCAGTTGAAACTGTCCCGGTGCACTTTTCTTTCCATGCGACGCAAATGTCACACAGGAACCAAAAGTTTCTCCGCTCACTCTGCTGACTGCCCCCAGTTTTCCCATGGACACGGTAATGATCGGTGTTTCTTGATTTTCACTGTGAAATTCAGAAGTAACGGCAAGCAGCCGCAATACATCTTCCGTTGTTTTTGGAGTCACAACAAGTTTGACAATATCCGCACCTCCTTCACACATATGGTCAAGCAGCATCCGCATTACATCTATCTGCGGTGTTCCTTCCAGATCATGATGTGATGCCACAACTTTCTTCCCCTTTTTTTGAATTTCCCGGATCCGCTTTGCCGCATGTTCCTCCTCAAAAAATTCCAGATCGATCAGATCCACACATTCTGACTCTGCCGCAAGATCGTGCAGATCATTTAATGTTTCCCGGTCAACCGACACCACTCCACCCTGTTTTGCAGTACGAAATGTATACAAAAACAGTTTTTTCTTTAATAAAGGCGCTATCTGCTGCAATATTTCCCGCACTTCATTGTAGTCGGTGTAATGTTCAAATGCATCCAGCCTCCATTCGATCATGTCTGCATCCGATTTCACGAGATATTCCACTTCTTTTATAACTTCTTCTTTCGTTTTTTCGAGAACCGGAACGCATATGAGCGGACGTCCCGTTCCGACCTCTGTTCCTTTTATTTTCATGCCAGACACCTCCCTGCCATCTCACAATCATCTTCTTTTTTCATTATAACCAACCCCCTCCTGTTATGCAAATATTTGACATCTTCTGCAATATCATTTAATATAATTTTTGATTTTAGCGCTTAGAATGGAGTTTTTAGTGTGAAAAATAAGTTTGATAGCTTATTTTTCGCAATAAGTTGCTCAGAAATGAGGATTATTATGAGTTTTACATTTTTAAACCAGCTTCCTTCTCCGGCAGAGATCAAACGTGATTTTCCGCTGTCAGAAGAATTAAAACAGTTAAAAAAAGAACGGGATGCTATGATCTCCGACGTTATCACCGGAAAAGATGACCGTTTTCTCGTTATCTTTAAGAATCTTTCAAAACGACTGGC
>OLNQ01004437.1_pt1 | contig 10517 bp, 10 predicted proteins | sample 1672821 | NCBI WGS metagenome assembly OLNQ01 (sample SAMEA3136727, study PRJEB25190) | human gut metagenome | biome: human gut; feature: human-associated habitat; material: faeces | place: Austria | collected 2013
GTATCATGTTTGGCTATGCTGATGATGAAACAGAAGAATTGATGCCTTATGCAATTATCACAGCACACAAGCTTGCCAAAAAACTGGAAGAAGTTAGAAGAAAGACACCATTCTTAAGACCAGATGGTAAAACACAGGTCACAGCTGAATATGTTGATGGAAAGCTTACAAGAGTTGATACAATCGTTGTATCTACACAGCATACTGCTGATGTAACACAAGAAGAAATCAGAAAGTGCATCAAGGAACAAGTCATTGATCCAGTCATTGATCCATCTCTTGTTGATGAAAATACAAAATATCTCATCAATCCATCCGGTTCCTTTGTACTTGGTGGCTCCTGGGGAGACTCTGGTACTACAGGCAGAAAGATTGTTGTAGATACATATGGTGGCTATGCCCCTATTGGTGGTGGATGCTTCTCCAGTAAGGATCCAACAAAGGTCGATCGTTCTGCTGCCTACTATGCTAGATACGTTTGTAAGAATTTAGTTGCCAATGGTTTAGCACATAAGTGTCAGTTAGAACTGTCTTATGCAATCGGTGTTCAACAGCCAATTTCTGTATACGTAAAATCTTTTGGAACAAGTAAATATTCAGATGATGAATTACAGGCAATTGTATTAAAGAACTTCGATTTCTCTGTAAAAAACATCATTGATGAATTAGATCTCAGACGTCCAATCTATCGTGAAACAGTTAACTATGGTCACTTCGGAAAGAAAGATCTTCCTTGGGAACAATTCAAAAAGATTGAACTTTAATCAAAAACGAGTCATAATGGCTCGTTTTTTCATGTACATATGTCTTGTCTGTCTATTGATTTTATTCTGATTGCGGTATTCCCACTTGGAATTACCGGTGCCACACTTGCGACAGGGATTTCACAAAGTATTGGTGGATTTTTCCAATCATTTACTTCATGAAAAAGAATAGCTCACTATTAAAAATTATTCCAACAAAGCTGGAAGCATCTCCTGTCATACATGTAGCATCCAACGGTGCTTCTGAATTCATGACAAATATTTCTTCTTTCTTAGTATCTATGCTATTTAATCTGCAGCTGTTGAAGTACCTTGGGAAAAATGGTGTTGTGACATATGGTGTACTCATGTACGCACAGTTTATCTTCGTTGCAATATACTTTGGATACACTGTTGGAATCAGTTCAATATTAATTACAGTTATCTGCAGATTTTCTTCTCTATATCTTGCGCAGGTGTTCGTTGGATACTCAAAAGATCTGCTGGAAATCACAGTCAAAGCATTTTCACTCTATTGCTTTACATTCTTGTTTTCTGGATTAAATACAACGAAGAATGTGCCGAGGTATCCTGCGAATTTATTCGCGGGCGGAATCGGCACTATTCAGTTTTTCCGTCATACTGGTTCAGAATATACTGCCTTACGGTTTCCTTACTCATGTTACCTACGGTCCCTACGTAGTAACTTGACGACCATAGCTTGTTACCCCAGAACTGATCGTTTCTGATTTCTGGATGATTCCTTAAAAATAATCGAGCGCTGCTGCCTTTCAGATTTTTAACTATATCTGTCACACTGTATTTTGGTTTAAAACTGCACAGTATATGGATATGTTCAGGCATAACCTCAATCTCCTGTATCTGAACATCTGCCAGTTCTGCCACTTTTGAAAGAATTGCTTTCATTTCTCCGACAAGCTCTGGTGTTGTAAAACACTGGTTCCGGTATTTTGTAACCCAGATGATATGGTAGTTTGTATTATATACGTATCCTCGTTCATAATGTGCGCCCTTGATCTTTTCAATATGTCGCTTCATATGTGGCCTCCTGTTTACGCTTATAATATAGCATATATTAATTTTATATTGTATACATATGTGCTATAATATCGGTATGAAATCAATGAACGAACTCACATATAAAAGAGGATTACTTGTGCGTGCTTATTTATCTGACAGGCAGAAAATCTGTGTCAAGAAAAATGGTGGCGTTGCACGGTTTGTATATAACAGGCTTGTAGCTGTTGATCGTGAAAAGCATAAGTTGGTAAAAACACTTCCATACAGTCCAGCTGATCGTGCAAGAATGTCCTATTTAAAAGATGCATATGCTACGACTACCTCTCTTAGAAATGCTGTTCCTTTTTTGAATGATCCACTTGTTGATGGATATGCAATTGCCAATGCAAAGAAGGATTACTCTCGTGCGTGGCAGCAATTCAAAAAGGTAAAAGGAACAGGTATACCTACGTTTCGTAAGAAAGATAACAATTACAGTTATGGAACTAATTGCCATTATGACAAGAAACTTAATAATGATTCAACTGTGACTGGGCTTTACGAAGGCAGTGTTCGTTTCATTGATAAAAGTTACGTTATTTTACCAATCCTTGGTAGAGTACGTATCAAAGGCTCTGACAAAGAAATCAAATCTGTCTTGAATAGAAAAGATTTCACAAGAATTGGAACCGTTAGAATCACTCTGGATTCATGTGGAAATGCATATCTTTCTTTTTCACTTGCATCCGATACACCATTTCATACAGTTTACCCTCAAACGAAGAAAGCTGTTGGCATGGACATGAACCTCACTAATTTTCTGTATGATTCAGATGGTGAAGAAATTCCATCTCCAAAGTTTCTACGTAAAGCAGAAGCTAAACTCAAGAAAGAGCAGCGTAAGCTGTCACGAAAGTATGAGTCCGCAAAGAAAGACGGGCGTGACTATCGCACATGTAAGAATTATCAGGAACAACGTTTGAAGACTGCTGAGATACACAAGCATGTGGCTAATCAAAGACTCGACTTTATCAGGAGAGTTGCAAACTGGGAAGTCAAAAACCACGACTACTTGTTTGCAGAAGACCTTAAAGTTCGTAATCTGATTAAGAACCACAGGCTTGCTCAGGCAATCTCGGACAGTGGATGGAGAAAGTTTCTTACAGAGTGCGTGTGGTGTTCGTCAAAACGAGGTAAAATTTTCCTTTTGATTGATCCAAAGAATACTACGCAAACGTGTTCTAATTGTGGTTATGTGTCACATGGAGATACACGCATTACGTTAGGTCAGGAGGAATGGGACTGTCCACAGTGTGGAACGCATCACATTCGTGACTATAACGCAGCAGTTAATATTAAAAACACTGGGCTTCTTGTATTAAAAGAAGCCGGTGTACCGATAGCTCTTTCATAAAGAAAGTATTGTGGTAAGTCCACACTGTAGGTTGGCAACTCTCTACGGAACCGCCCATCTAATTGGTGGACCTCTGGTCGTATGGCTGAGGCTGACGATTAAGTTCGCTGTATCTGGGTAAGTTGTTATGGCGACTGTCCAGGTAGCAATTCTTGTGTTACCTGGATTGGCCTCCAACAAGCCTGCCAATTCATTGGCTGGTAGTTGACTGACAAGCGCATACTTCACCGCATTGAATAACGGAAAAATTTCAGCATGTATCTCTTTTGTTCGAACATTATTATTTCAGACAACATGTATTCTTTTATCACCACAGCTGTTTGGTCCAAATGGAATCTGGCTGTCTATAGTCTATGCAATAATACTCGCATTACCCATCTCTATCTATTTCCTGATTTCAAGAAAAGATGAATATCGAAATTAAAAAAAACAGATGAATTTTAATTTTCATCTGTTTTCTTCATTTTAATTACTTTTCAGCTTTCATCACAGCCTGACATCTTGGACAGAGTCCATTTTCATCAGCTTCTGTAGAGTAATTCCAGCATCTTGGGCACTTTGTACCTGTTGCCTTGACAACCTTGACACTTCTTTCTGCACCAACTTCAACCGTTGCCTTAGAAACAATGAGCCACTGTGCCAAGCTTCCATTCAAGCCTTCATTTAACTTGTCAGCGTCTTCTTCACATACTGTCAACTGTACTTCAGCTTCTTGTGCTGTACCGATTGTCTTAGCATTTCTGCTTTCTTCCAAAGCCTTCATGACATCAGTTCTAACATCAAGCAAGGAAGCAAATTCTTCCTTCAGTGCATCAGCATTTGCATAAGATTCCACTGCTGGGAAATGGCAATAATGAACAGATTCAGCTTCGTCATTATTGAAATGCATCCATACCTCTTCTGTTGTATAGCAGAGGAATGGTGCCCAAAGCTTAACCAATGCATCCAGACACTTCCAGTAAACTGTCTGTACCTGTCTTCTTCTTGTATCATTTAATGCATTACAGTAAAGAATATCCTTTGTGAAATCACAATAGTAAGAAGATAATTCATTTACCATAAAGTTCATCAACACTTTAGAAGTATCAATATAATCATACTCTTCACAATCCTTGCGAACTTCTTTGACTACATCATTCAGTTTTACCAGGATGTACTGATCTACAGCTGTAAGATCATCATAAGCAACCATATCCTTCTTAGGATCAAAATCATTTGCATTGATATTACCTAACAAGAAACGGAATGTATTTCTAATCTTACGATACTGATCAGAAACCTGCTTAATATTGCTTGGTCCAAGCTTCAAGTCTTCCTTGAAGTCAGATGTCATAGCCCAAAGTCTAAATACATCGGCACCATTAACATTGATAATATCCATTGGGTTTACAACATTACCAACAGACTTACTCATCTTTTCACCCTTAGAGTCAACGACATAGCCATGAGAAAGAACTTCCTTATATGGAGCTGTTCCATTGACTGCAGTAGAAACGATCAATGAAGAGTTGAACCAGCCTCTATACTGGTCACTGCCTTCAAAGTATAGATCACATGGATAATCATATCCTCTAGCCTGCAATTCATTCCAGCTGGATCCACTATCGAACCAGACGTCCATGATATCCTTTTCTTTTGTAAAGTTACCATTTGGAGATTTTGGATTTGTATATCCTTCTGGTAAAAGATCCTTTGCTTCATGTTCAAACCAGTAGTTAGAACCATATTTACCAAACAATTCAGCAATATGATTAAATACTTCAAGTTCCATGATTGGAGAACCATCTTCATTGTAGATGATAGGAATTGGTACACCCCAGAGTCTCTGTCTAGAAATACACCAGTCACCTCTATCCGCAATCATATTATGCATTCTCTTCTGACCGAATGAGTTATGCCATGTAATCTTGTTGTCAATTTCATCTAAGAGCTGTGGTTTCAATTTATCAATAGAACAGAACCACTGTTTCACAGCTCTGAAGATAACCTTCTTCTTTAAACGATCATCATGTGGATAGCTATGTGTGATATTTTCAACAGCTAATAAGCATCCCTTTTCATTCATATCATGAATAACAGCCTTAGAACAATCTTCAAAGAACATTCCCTGATACTTGCCAGCTTCTTCATTCATATTACCTTGGTAATCAACAGTATTGATAGGAGCGATACCATATTTAGCACATACAAGGAAGTCATCCAAACCATGACCACCAGCTGTATGAACAACACCAGTACCATCTTCATCTGTAACGTGCTTGCCAAGTAATGTTGGACATTCCTTGTCTAATACAACATGATGATATGTAATACCTTCTAATTCTCTACCTTTGAATGTTCTTAGAACACCCTGGTTTTCAAGATTAAACTTTTCAAGCAGCTGATCAACAAATTTAGCTAAGAATACAAGTTTTCCCTTTTCCGTCTGTACTTCAGCATATTCAAGATTATCATTCAAACATACTGCTTCGTTAGATGGAATTGTCCAAGGCGTTGTTGTCCAGATAACGTAATAATCATCACTGTCTAATATGCCTTTGCCATCCGCAATCTGGAATGCAAGATAGATTGTTGCGTCCTTAACATCACGATAAACGATTTCAGAGTCCGCAACTGCAGTTTCATTGAATGGTGACCAGTAAACAGGTTTTAATCCCTGGAAGATCATGCCTTCACTTGCCATCTTTCCGAATGTCTTTACCTGTCTTTCTTCAAATTCAGGTAAAAGTGTGATATATGGATGTTCATAATCAGCAACCTGACCTAAACGCTGTTCTGTTTCCATCTGTTGTGCAATCTGTGTATGAACAAATTCATCACATTTCTTTCTGAATTCAGCTGCAGTGATTTTCTTACGATCAACACCTAATTTCTGAATTGCATTTTCCGTTGGTAAACCATGTGTATCCCATCCTGGAAAGAATGGTGTGTAAAATCCTAACATTGCATGAGATCTAACGATAAAGTCCTTGATAGAACGGTTCATCGCTGTACCAGCATGTAAATTACCATTTGCATATGGTGGACCATCATGTAAGATAAATGCTTTTTCACCTTCATGATGCTTTAGAATTTCATGATAGTAGTTGTTTTGCTGCCACTGCTTTAAAATGCCAGGCTCTTTTTTTGCAAGATTACCTCTCATTTCAAAATCTGTCTGAGGCATGTGTAATGTTTGTTTGTAGTCCATGACTTCTTCTCCTTCTTAGGACACCATATAAAAAGCGTCCTCATTCTAAGGACGCTGTAAGCGCGGTACCACCTTAGTTTATGCATAGATACAACTATACATACTCTTGTTGGATCCTTTATCGCAGGATATACGACTGTTCATGAGGTGATGTCTTTTCAAAAACTTCCTTGCTGTTTTTCAGCTGCCACAGCTCTCTAATAAATTCCGTTTTCAAAAGCACGTCCTCAATCAACGCAGTTTAGATTCCGCATCCTCAAGCCATCTCATATCTGGCATCTGAGGAATTCTGAAATCATCCAGTTGTTGAAGCAATTGTTCTAATTGTTTCTTCATATCACCTTTCACATCTGTTGCCTGAGAATACAGCTTCGTTAGATCAATTAATATTAATCTAGCAGTTGAAATGGCTTCACGAATAATTTCATCTGCATTTTTCTGCGCAGTAGAAATAATTTCATTTGCTTCTCTAAGCGAAAGACGAGCGATATTGTCAGCAGCTTCTTGACGAGACTGCTCAGTTGTGAGTATCTGCTGATATCTTTGCTTCATATCTTCCAGTGTTCTTGTTGTTTCAACTAACTGCTGCTGATATAAAGATAACTTCTTCTGAAGTTGTTCGATCTGTTGGGCGTATTGATCAATTGCATCATCTACCGCAAATCGGTCATATCCATTTTTCATGACTCTGAATGTTGGTTTCTGCGTACTCATGATGATTTCCCTTCTTATATACTCACTTCGATTTCTGCAAGGATGCGATTGCTTCTTGTCTGTTTCATAACACCAAGATACTTAAAACGACCATATCCACGAATAGAAATCGTATCGTTATTATCGCACATCTTATCCCCAGCTTCAAGCGTGATATGATTCACTTGCACAAGACCTTGCTGGATCATTTCTTTCGCTTTACTACGCGAAATATGAGCAATTCCCGCAACCAGAGCATCGATTCTTTCACTGGCAATAATCGCAGTCATTCGTCTGGTATGAAATACCTGGGATGGATGTTCCTGGATTTCATGAAAATGAACACTCAATTGATTGATTCTTGTTAAGTTGTCTATTAGAAATCTAGCCATCGATTCATTTGTATACAAATAAATATGATCTTCATCAATCCAGAAATCTCCAAAAGAATGGCGATCAATCTGTAGATGCATCAATGCTCCTAAAATATCTCGATGAGAAATTTTACGAAACCTTTGATCTACTCTTGCAGAAATACACGTGATATCAAAAAAATCATCTTCCTCATCATAGAGAAAAACGATTTTCTTTTTCCGAGCTTCTGGATATCCACCAACATATTGTATGTGATTTGATGGTGGAAACACTTTACTGACATAAGCAATTTCTTCTTCATTCAAGAAAGAAGAATGCATTGTTTTATGCCATGTATTGCTTTTTTCTTCAAGATCGTATAAATGTGCAACTAATGAATCATAATCATCACGATTAGTCATCATCGCTTTCCAGGGAAATGTCACCTGTAACATTTACATTCTTTGGAGTACAAAGAATAACATTATGACCAATCTTCTGAATTGTTCCATCTAACGCAAATACAACACCTGTCAAGAAATCAATTGCTCTTTGTGCATATTCTCTCTGTAAACGATGTAAGTTTACAACACATGCTTTTCTATTCTTTAAGTGCTTTGCGATTTCTTCAGCTTCTTCAAAAGATCTTGGTTCAAATAAAACCATAGACGCATTTGTAGGAATTGTATTTACTGAAGTCTTTGTAGCTTCATAAGAAGAAACTGGCTTTGTTTCACTTTCTTTGTACTGAAGAACCTGTTCCTTTTCTTCGTACTGATTATCATCATCTTCATATTCATCATCGTCATCATCTAATGGTGCGATAAAATTTTTTAATTTTTCAAATGCCATATTGTTTTCCTCCAATAACACGACTATTATAACACGCAACACGCTTTGATGAATATCTTAAAATCGCTTTGTAACGCGAAATATCATCTTTTCATACGAAAAATACAATAGTACAATATTTGCATGAAAAAAATCAAAGAAAAACTATTCAATCGTTTTGCATGTATCTTGTATGCAATCGCAGCTGTTCTTTCAGCAGTCTATGGACTGGTCTATGGACCATTCTATGTTCACTTTATTGATGGCTTAACAATCATGGGTGTTTTATACTTTATGATTGCGGTTATCCTTTGGGGACAAAAAGGAAAAATCATTGATATGAATTCCATTCGTCTTAAAAGATTTTCTCAACATTCGCAAGATGCTTTTAATGAGAATGAACATTATGGCTATTATAAAGAGAAGAATAAATTCATTTACCCTTCTCTTCTTGTCTTATTGATTGCTTTTATTCTTGCATCCCTGTATTAATAGATACCTTTTAGAGAATGCATACTTTTTCCACAGTGTGGACAAACATCCTTTTCTCTAGATGAGTGAAAACCACATTCTGAGCATGTACATCCTGGTAAATATACAACACCATTGATGTAGTGCTCATCTTTTTTTGTATCATGGATCCAATGAGGAACTCTTTTTTTCATTGCATCCAAAGCAGATTCACCTTTATTTAAACGAATTCCTTTACCAATTACTTTTTTCTCCATATTTCCTGTCTCCGGATACATATCCTACCACAAATTTATGGAAATACTTGTATTAAATTTTGTGAAATATTGGCTGCATATGATCGAATGTACAAATTTCATTAATTCCAATTTCATTTTTCAAGATAGCATACGCATCTTTAATATGAGAAGCTAAATATTTTGTTTCATGTGCATCTGAACCAACTGTAATGATTTTTCCACCAAGATCTTTATATAATTTTAGAATTGCACGAGATGGCTGTGTATCCTTTAAGCCATATTTCCAGCTGGATGTATTAATTTCAATCCCTTTTTCATCACGGATTGCATACTTCAATATTTCCGCAATGATATCTTTTTCATTCTCAAATGGATAAATTCCATTTTCATCGTAGCGTGCCAGTAGATCCAAATGTGCCAGACAAGAATAATGATGAAACATCTGCATTGTCTGATAGATTTCTTTATAATATTCATCATTATATTCTTTCTGTGTTTTTCCTTTCTGGAAATCCTGCGTCCAGAACTCTAAATTATTCACCTGATGCATCGAAAATAAAACAAAATCCAAGTCATCCTGATACGAAGCGTATAGTTTTTCGTAAGCATCTACAGTAATGGATTGAATGCCAAATTCCAATCCTTTCTTGATAGAAATTGAAGATGCATACTTTTTTTGATACATATTTAAAGATGCAAAATACTTTGGATAGTTCACATTGGCTAATACAAGATCTACTTCTTTGCCATGCTCAACCGCATGACGAATGATAATACCTTCAGGATCATCCCAATCTCTTTTTATGCCATAATCTACATGATCTGTAAAACAGATATCCTCCATTCCTAAAGAAATCGCATCTTTAACAACATCTTCCATAGTATAAACAGAATCATTGCTAAACGCTGTGTGTACATGGTAATCTGCTAACATATTTCTCCTTTATCCAATCGCTTTTCTCATATCCCTTATCTCTTTTTGGATTTCCTGATATCTTCGCTGTCTTTTCGCAATATTTCCCCTCTCTTTTCCTGAAAGTTCTTCTGATTCTATCTCTTTTATGGACTGTTTCAGCTCTGCTGCTATACTTTCTTTTTTGGTGATTTCTTTTTTGAGGTATTCTTTTAATACTGGATTTTTCGTTTCAATCAGATATTTTCCATACTGTTCATAAATACTTTCCATATCTTTCTCTGAAACTGCCTGATTCGCTGGTGTTTCTGATATCTCTTTTATATATTCGTGAATGGAAGGCTGCTGGTGTTTCAGTCGTTGTGGCTGTGTCCACGCTGGTTCCGCTTTAATGATTACATAGTATTTGCCATCTTCTTTTAAGAACCATTCTTTTTCAATCTGATAGTGATATTCTTTTAAGAGACGGCGGACCTTGAACCATTCGGATTGTGGGTGCAAAATAAATTCTTTTCCCTCTATTAAAAATTCTGGTTTGGCTTTTAATATTTTACAGATTAAATCTCCGCCCATGCCTGCGATGATTACGGTATCTGTTTCTCCTGGCTCTAATGGTGCAAGTCCATTTCCAAGACGGGTAGCTATTTTC
>OLNQ01004439.1_pt1 | contig 10512 bp, 6 predicted proteins | sample 1672821 | NCBI WGS metagenome assembly OLNQ01 (sample SAMEA3136727, study PRJEB25190) | human gut metagenome | biome: human gut; feature: human-associated habitat; material: faeces | place: Austria | collected 2013
AAAAAGAATGTAAAGTTGAGGACAGCAAGGTACGCAAAAGGTGTGTAGAAGAAATTTTGGTATTGCGTGAAAGCCATACCTTGATGGAATGTGTGCAAAACATTCTGACAGAAAAAGCAGCAGAGCATTCTTTCGAAACAAAGACGCGGCTTATCTGCGATAAGATCAAGCGGATAGGATATACCGAACAAAACACTACATACCTCGCATATATGAGAAATGAATTTTGTAAAATCATCTGTAGAAGTATCCGCAAGGCGAGCCTGATCCAAAATGGTGATTATAATATTTCAGATGCACAGCTGAAACAATCGCTGGTGGATATGGATGCTGTGAAAATCTTGAAAGAACAGAACCGCTGTAGCAAAGACGAACAGAATGGATTTGTTTGGGTATTAAATACAAGTGTGCTGCTCGTACCTGATTATTCGTACGATTTAATCACAAAGCATAGCTGATTATATTAATAAAGTTATTTTGCAGTCTGCAGCAACCGCAGACTGCTTTCTTTTCGGGGAAATTGCAGACAAAAAATATAACCGCAATTTGGAAAACCTATGTTCGTTTTTGGCTATACTTTTTATCATGTATATGCTATAATCAAGGTAGTTTTTGCGTGATGCAGGGGGAAAACGGCAGATGGAGTTCAAACTACATTCAGACTATACCATGATGGGCGACCAGCCGGAGGCGGTCAGCAGGCTTGCCGCGGGGATCGCAGAGGGCAGGAAATATCAGACCTTGATGGGCGTGACGGGGTCCGGCAAGACCTTTACGATGGCGAATCTGATCCAGCAGGTGCAGAAGCCGACGCTGGTGATTTCCCATAACAAGACGCTGGCGGCGCAGCTGCATGGGGAGTTTAAGGAGTTCTTCCCGGAGAACGCGGTAGAGTATTTTGTCAGCTATTATGATTACTACCAACCGGAGGCTTATGTGCCTTCGACGGATACCTATATCGAAAAAGACTCGGATATCAATGATGAGATCGAAAAGCTGCGCCATTCGGCGACAGCGGCACTTGCAGAGCGTAAGGATGTCATTATCGTTGCATCGGTTTCGTGCATCTACGGCTTGGGCAGCCCGTTCGACTACGAGAACCAGATGCTTTCGCTGCGACCGGGCATGGAGAAGCCGCGCAGGGATATCCTGCGCAAGCTGGTGGATATCCAGTATGTCCGCAATGATCTGGCGTTTGAGCGTGGAACCTTCCGCGTGCGCGGCGATGTCATCGACATCTATCCGGCGGGCGCGGAGTCAGCAGTCCGGGTCGAGCTGTTCGGCGATGAGATCGAGAGCATCAAAGAAATGAATCCGCTGACCGGGGAGATCCTCGGTATCCGCAATCATATCGCGATCTATCCGGCGTCGCATTATGTGACCTCTCCGGAAAAGATGGAGCACGCGCTGACAACGATCGATCAGGAGCTGGTTGAACGGGTGCAGTGGTTCAAGGATCGCGGCAAGCTGCTGGAGGCGCAGCGCATCGAGCAGCGCACCAGATACGACCTCGAAATGCTACGGGAGATCGGCAGCTGCAAGGGCATTGAGAACTACTCGCGGCATCTCAACGGATTGCCCGCGGGGACAAGACCCTATACGCTGATCGACTATTTCCCAAAGGACTTTTTACTCATCATCGACGAGTCGCATGCCATGCTGCCGCAGCTTCGGGCGATGTATGCGGGAGACCGTTCGCGCAAATCTTCACTGGTGGAATACGGCTTCCGCCTGCCTTCTGCACTGGATAACCGCCCGCTGCAGTTCGACGAGTTCAGTCAGCTGGTCAATCAGGCGGTCTTTGTCAGCGCGACCCCGGCCGCTTACGAAAAGGAAGTGTCCGGCGGTGTGAACGCCGAGCAGATCATCAGACCGACCGGACTTTTGGACCCGCCGATCACTGTCGTGCCGTCCGAGGGACAGATCGACCATCTGATCGGAGAGATCCGCAAGACGACGGAAAAGGGTGAGCGGGTGCTCGTCACGACGCTGACAAAAAAAATGGCGGAGAGTTTAACGGACTACCTGAAAGGGGTAAATATAAAGGTCAGATATCTGCATTCGGAGGTCGATACCCTGGAGCGTATGGAAATCATTCGCGACCTGCGGCTAGGTGCGTTTGATGTGCTGGTCGGTATCAATCTGCTGCGTGAGGGTCTTGATATTCCGGAGGTTTCACTGGTGGCGATCCTGGACGCTGACAAAGAGGGCTTCCTCAGAACCGAAACTTCGCTGATTCAGACCATCGGACGCGCGGCACGAAACGCGGACGGCAGGGTTATCATGTACGCGGACAAGATCAGCGGCGCGATGGACGTTGCCATCAAGGAGACGGAGCGCCGCCGCGGGATTCAGGATGCCTACAACAAGGCGCATGGAATCACGCCGACTACGGTCAAGAAGTCGGTGCGCGCGGTGATCGAGGCGACGCGTGCGGCAGAGCCGGGAATGGAAGATTACAAGGGCAAGAGTCCGCTGGAACTGACCAAGAAGGAGCTTGCCGATTATGTAAAGAAGCTCGAAAAGGAGATGAAGCAGGCAGCAGGCGATCTGCAGTTTGAACGCGCCGCGCAGCTCCGAGATCAGATTTTCGAGTATAAAGTACGGTTATAAGGCGCGGCGGCGCGTGCAGCGCAGATGTCCGGCGTCAAAACCAAAACAAAAGGAGTGAGAAGATGTCAAAAGACATTGTGATCAAAGGGGCAAACGAAAACAATCTGAAGCATTTGGACGTCACGATCCCGCGCGATCAGCTGGTCGTGCTGACGGGGCTTTCCGGGTCTGGAAAGTCCTCGCTGGCATTTGATACCATCTACGCGGAGGGACAGCGGCGCTACATGGAGAGTCTTTCCTCATACGCGAGACAGTTCCTCGGCCAGATGGAAAAACCGGACGTAGAGTACATCGAGGGGCTTTCTCCGGCGATTTCCATCGACCAGAAGACGACCAACCGCAATCCGCGTTCGACCGTCGGTACGGTGACGGAGATTCACGACTATCTGCGCTTGCTCTACGCCAGAGTCGGCAAGCCGCATTGTCCGGTCTGCGGCAGGCTGATCAGCAGTCAGTCCATCGACCAGATGGTTGACACGATCATGGCGTTTGAAGAGGGTACGAAGCTTTTGGTGCTGGCGCCGGTGGTGCGCGGGCGCAAGGGTACCCACGAAAAGATTCTCGACCGTATTCGCCGCGAAGGATTTACGCGTGTGCGGGTGGACGGCGAGGTCAAGCTGCTGGAAGAGGACGAGATCAAGCTGGAAAAAACCTATAAGCACACCATCGAGATCGTTGTGGACCGTATCGTGGTCAAGCCGGGGCAGGAGAGCCGTATCGCGGAGGCCTGCGAGCTGGCTGTGGCGCAGGGCGACGGGCTCGTATCGGTGATTGGCGATTTTTATGATCATCATTACGAAAAGATGTTCAGCACCAAGCTGGCGTGTCCGGATCACGGCATCAGCATCGAAGAACTGGAGCCGCGGATGTTTTCGTTCAACGCGCCGTTCGGCGCCTGTCCGACCTGCAACGGTCTGGGCTTCACGCAGAAGCTCGATCCGAAGCTTCTGATCGATGAAACCAAGAGCATCGACGAGGGCGCGCTGCAGCCGATCTTCGGCACGATGGAGTTCAGCGGATTTTATCGGCAGATGGTAGATGCATTGATCAGGGACCATGGGGTAGATTCCTCCCTCCCGCTAAAGGATCTGCCAAAGAAATTCCGACAGGAACTTTATTACGGCACCGGAGACCGCCATCTGGTCTACGATTATGTCAGCCGCACCAGCGGAACGGTTTCGCATCAGGACCGGCCGTTTGAGGGGGCGATGAACAATATCGAACGGCGTTACCGCGAGTCGACTTCGCAATATTTTAAGGACAAGATGGAAAAGTACATGACCATCAAGACCTGCCCGGACTGCGGTGGCAAGCGTTTGAAGCCGGAGATTCTGGCGGTAACGGTCGGTGGTAAAAACATCGCAGAGCTTTCGGACATGTCAATCCGCGAGGCACTGGATTTCATCGACAGCATCGCGTTCAGCGAAAAGGATGAAATGATCGCGCGTCAGATCATCAAGGAGATCAAGGCCAGACTGCAGTTTCTGGTTGATGTAGGCTTGGATTATCTGACGCTGAGCCGCAGCGCGGGAACGCTCTCAGGCGGCGAGTCTCAGCGCATTCGTCTGGCAACGCAGATTGGCTCCGGGCTGGTGGGCGTGCTCTATATCCTCGATGAGCCGAGCATCGGTTTGCACCAAAAAGACAACGAAAAACTACTGCAGACGCTGCGCCATCTGACCGACATCGGGAATACGCTGATTGTCGTTGAGCACGATGAAGACACCATGTACGCGGCTGACCATATCGTGGATATCGGTCCGGGCGCGGGCATTTACGGCGGTGAGCTGGTCGCGCAGGGCAGCGTGCAGGATATTATGCGCTGCGAGGAATCGCTGACCGGGCAGTATCTGTCGGGCGCGAAGAAGATCTATGTACCGGATGAGCGGCGGCCGGGCAACGGCAGCAGCATTATCGTCAAAGGGGCAAGAGAACACAATCTTAAGAATATCGATGTGGAATTTCCGCTGGGTAAGTTTGTCTGCGTGACCGGTGTTTCCGGATCCGGCAAGAGCAGTCTGGTCAATGAAATCCTGTACAAAGGAGCGGCGCGGGTCACCAACCGCCTGCAGGAGGTGCCGGGCGAGTACGATGAGATTCTAGGGCTGGAGTACATTGACAAGGTCATCGACATCGACCAGTCGCCGATCGGCAGAACGCCGCGTTCCAATCCGGCGACCTATACGGGCATGTTCAACCATATCCGGGATTTGTTCGCGAGTCTGCCGGAGGCGAAGCTGCGCGGCTACGAAAAAGGCCGCTTCAGCTTCAACGTCAAAGGCGGCCGCTGCGAGGCCTGCGGCGGCGACGGCATCATTCAGATCGAGATGCATTTCCTGCCGGATGTGTATGTGCCTTGTGAGGTCTGCAAGGGGAAACGGTATAACCGCGAGACGCTGGAAGTCAAATATAAAGGAAAAAGTATCTTCGATGTACTTGACATGAGTGTCAGTGAAGGGGTAGAATTCTTTCAGAACATTCCTTCCATCAGCAGGCATCTTGTGACGCTGGAAGAAGTCGGGCTGGGCTATATCAAACTGGGTCAGCCGTCCACGCAGCTTTCGGGCGGTGAGGCGCAGCGTGTCAAGCTGGCGTCAGAGCTCGCCAAACGGAGTACGGGCAAGACGCTGTATATCCTCGACGAGCCGACGACGGGGCTGCACTTCGCGGACGTGGATAAGCTGCTGGCGGTGCTGGACAAGCTTGTGGACGCGGGTAATACGGTGGTAGTCATCGAGCATAATCTCGATGTCATCAAGCGGGCTGACCACATCATTGATCTGGGACCGGACGGCGGCAGCCGCGGCGGCACCATCGTGACGACAGGTACGCCGGAAGAGGTTGCCGCGTGCCCGCAGTCTTATACAGGACAGTTCTTAAAAAAGCTATTGCAAAAATAGAAACGATACCGAAAGTAGAAACAAAGGTAGAAACAGAGGAGAAAAATCCAATGGACAAGAGAATGAATCTGACGATGCTCACAGATTTTTATGAAATCACCATGGCAAACGGCTATTTTGAATCCGGCATGGCGGACGATATCGCGTATTTCGATATGTTCTTCCGCAGAGTGCCGGACGGCGGCGGCTACGCGATCATGGCGGGTCTGGAACAGCTCATCGACTATCTCAAGAACCTCAGATTTACGGATGAGGACATCGCATATCTGCGCGGCAAAAATATTTTCTGCGAAGATTTTCTTGCGTATCTGCGTGATTTTGAGTTCAAGTGTGATGTCTGGGCGGTGCCGGAGGGAACGCCGATCTTCCCGCATGAGCCGATCGTGACCGTCAGAGGACCGGTGATGCAGGCACAGTTCATCGAGACGATGGTGCTTTTGTGCATCAACCACCAGAGTATGATTGCGACCAAGGCGAGCCGCATTGTGCGCGCGGCAAAGGGCAGACCGGTCATGGAATTCGGTTCCCGCAGAGCGCATGGCGCGGACGCGGCGATCATGGGCGCGCGCGCGGCTTATATCGGCGGCTGCGCCGGTACAGCCTGCGCAATCGCGGACAGAGATTACGGCATCGTGGCGCTGGGAACGATGGCACACAGCTGGGTGCAGATGTATCCGGACGAGTATTCCGCTTTCAAGAAGTACGCGGAGATCTATCCGGACAACTGCGTGCTGCTGGTGGATACCTACAATGTGCTGAAATCCGGCGTTCCTGCGGCGATCAAGGTATTTAAGGAAATGAAGCCTGCCAAGATGGGGATCCGTATCGACTCCGGCGATGTATCCTATTTGACGAAACAGGCGCGTAAGATGCTCGATGAGGCGGGTCTTGAGGACTGCACGATCGTTGTATCCAACTCTCTGGATGAATATATTATCCGCGACGTCATTTTTGAGGGCGCGCAGATCAACTCCTTCGGCGTCGGTGAGCGTCTGATCACTGCCAAATCCGAACCGGTATTCGGCGGCGTCTATAAGCTGGCGGCACTCGAAAAGAACGGTGTGCTGACACCGAAGATCAAAATTTCCGAAAACGTCGAGAAAATCACCAATCCGGGCTTCAAGGGGCTGTATCGTCTGTACAGCAAGGATACCGGCAAGGCGCGCGGCGATGTGATCACGCTCGCGGAGGAGGCCATACCGGTGCAGGATTCTTATGAGATTTTTGACCCGAACGCGATTTGGAAAAAAACGCGGATCCGCAATTATGAGGTGCGCAATCTGCATGTGCCGATTTTCGAGCAGGGCAAGTGCGTTTACGAAAGTCCGGACATCGAAACGATTAAAAAGTACTGTCAGGAGCAAATGGAAACCCTTTGGGACGAAACCTTGCGTTTCGAAAATCCGCAGACCTATTATGTGGATCTTTCTCAGAAACTGTGGGATATGAAAAACCGTCTTTTGCAGGAGCATGCCGCGGAGTAGCAAGTTGCGTGAGAACCGGAAAGAAGCATAATCAGAATATCATCAAAAAGGCTGCTGTATCGCGGCCTTTTTGCGTAGAAGGGGTTTTGCGGCGTGACGCGCCGCGCGGCACGTGAGGAGAAAGCGCGCTCCTGCGGCGCGTGGTATTTCGCCCAAAAAACCTCGTGAAACGCGGCAATCCGATGAAAGCGTAGAAATTCGGATTTTATTCCACAAACCTTAGCCAGCGCCGCGCGGAATTTCGTCTTGACAAGGAGCCTGAAATCATGGACAATGGAAGGGAGCTTTTTGCGGAAAGGAAGAAAAATGGCAAGAATATTAAAGGGAAACGAGGTCGCGAAGGCTATCAACGAGCGGACACTGCGGCAGGTAGAGGAATTAAAGCACGCGGGTATCACACCGACACTGGCAATTCTGCGCGTAGGGGAAAGGCCGGACGATATCAGCTATGAAAAGGGCGCGAGGAAGCGCTGCGAAAGTCTCGGCGTTGTAGTCAGACAGGTCACGCTTGCCGCGGATGTGACACAGGAAGCCTTTGATCGGGAATTAATCACGCTGAACGAGGATTCCGCGGTGCATGGCATTCTGATGTTTCGCCCGCTGCCGCCGCAGCTGGACGAGGAGCGGGCGCGACAGATGCTGGCGCCGGCAAAGGATGTCGATGGCTGTACGGACGGCTCGCTGGCAGGCGTGTTTACGAATACCGAGAACGGTTTTTGCCCCTGCACAGCACAGGCGGCGATGGAGATTCTGAACTATTACGGGATTGACTGTCGGGGCAGGAACGCGGTGATTATCGGTCGGAGTCTGGTGGTCGGGCGTCCGGCGGCGATGCTTTTGCTGCACCAGCACGCGACGCCGACGATTTGTCATACAAAAACGGAGCAGATGCCCGAAATCGTGCGAGGCGCGGATATTGTCATTGTCTGCGCGGGCAAGATGGAAGCAATCGGCCGCGAATATTTCCGCGATGGGCAGACGGTCATCGATGTGGGAATCGGCTGGAACGAGGCGAAAGGAAAGCTCTGCGGCGATGTGGACTTTGACGCGGTCGAGCCGCTCGTAGAGGCGATTACACCGGTGCCGGGCGGCGTCGGCGCGGTTACCACGAGCGTGTTGGTATCCCATGTGGCAGAGGCCGCGGCACGCGCTCTGCGGAAGGAGAACTGACGAGTTTTTCTTGGCGTTCGCGCTGCGAGTGTTTTTTTGGCAGGGACAGATACGTGTCAATCTCCAGTCCCTGCCTTCGCGAGAATAGATTTATAGAAGGAAACGATAGTTTATGAAGCAATTACAAACTTATATCAGCGGTATCATGGCGGGCCTTGCCATTGCGCTGGGCGGAACAGTCTATCTTTCGGTTGAAAATCAGATCGTCGGAGCACTTTTTTTCACTGTGGGCTTGTTTACGGTCTGCACGATGAATTTTCAACTTTACACCGGACGCGTGTGCTATCTCTTTGAAAATGATAAGAACTATGCCTTGCAGCTGCCGCTCATCTGGCTCGGCAATCTGACAGGCGCGGTTTTGACCGCGCGGCTTTTGATGCTGACGAGAATCGCGCCGAAGCTCGCGGGAAGCGCGGTGCTGTTGTGCGAAACCAAGCTGTCGGATAATTTGGGCAGCAGCTTCTTGCTCGCAATCTTCTGTAATCTGCTGATTTTTATCGCTGTAGACGGCTTCAAGCATCACTCGCACGAAATCGGCAAATATCTGGGATTGTTTTTCGGCGTGGTGGCGTTTATTCTCTGCGGCTTCGAGCACTGCGTCGCGAATATGTATTTCTTTACGATCGGCGGTGTGTGGAGTCTGCGTACGCTGCTCTATATTCTTGTGATGACGCTCGGAAACTCCGTCGGAGGACTGGTTCTGCCTCTGCTGCGCAGGCTGGCCGGAGATGCGCGGCAGGCATGACGACAAAAAAACGCGTAAAGAATTACCTGAATCTATGGTAATGACTTTACGATATTGATATTTTATGCTAGAATAAAATTCTATAGTATGTATACAAAATACTGAGAAACCACAGAGAAACGAGAGAGGAAACAACATGAATCAGAAACTTACCGGGAAGCAATATACCTTGCTCGCCTCCATGCTGTTCGGCATGTTCTTCGGCGCGGGCAATTTGATTTTCCCCATCATTTTAGGAGCAAAAGCCGGCGCGAGTCTGGTGCCTGCGCTGCTTGGCATGCTCATCACAGCAGTCGGCATGCCACTTTTGGGTATTGTGGCGCTCGGCGTCTCCCGCAGCAGCGGTTTGATGCAGATGTCCGGCAGAGTCGCCAAATGGTACAGCTATTTCTTTACCTGCGCGCTCTACCTGACAATCGGACCGTTCTTCGCGATTCCAAGATGCGCCGCAACCTCGTTCACCATGGGGATCGCACCGTTGGTAAGCGGCAGTCATACGGTGCCGCAGGCGATTTTTACCACGCTGTTCTTCGCGGCGGTGCTGTTCTTCGCGCTGCGCCCGAACAACATTATGAACTCCATCGGCAAATATCTCAATCCGATTTTTTTAATTTGTCTGGGTATATTGGTTGTCGCGGCGCTGCTTGACCCGATCCAGAGCGTAGGTTCTGTAGCGGCAAGCGGAGCTTACGCGGATAACGCGTTCTCCACAGGCTTCCTGCAGGGCTATGACACCTTAGACGCGCTGGCTTCTTTGGCATTCGGCATTATCGTTGTCAACGTGATCAAAGAGATGGGTGTCGAGGAACCGGGTGCGATCGCGAAAAATACGATTAAATCCGGCGTTTTCAGCATGGTGCTGATGACGGTCATCTACGCTCTGATCGCGATTGTCGGTGCGCAGAGCTACGGTTTGTACGCGGATCAGCTGGGAGAACCCTCCTTTAACGGCGGCAACGCCTTCGCGATTGTCGCGCAGCATTACCTCGGCAAGGCGGGCATGATCGTGCTGGCGCTGACTGTTACCTTCTGCTGTATGAAAACTGCCATCGGGCTGGTTACAGCCTGCGCGGATACCTTCAGCGTGATGTTTCCGCGCTCCCTGAGTTATCGCAGCTGGGCCATCGTGTTTACCGCGTTTTCGCTTCTGGTATCCAACATCGGCTTGTCGAAGATTATTTCCTTCTCGGCACCGGTGCTGTATTTCCTGTATCCACTGGCAATCATGCTGATCCTGCTCAATATTTTTGGTAAGTACTTTGACTACGCGCGTCCGGTATTCACTTGGGCCATTGGCTTTACGATGATCGCGGCGGTCTTTGATCTGCTCAAGGTCGCGGGTCTCGCGCAGGGTGTTGTGGACTGGGTCAGCACATGGCTGCCGTTCTATTCGCTGGGTCTGGGCTGGATCGTGCCGGGTGCTGTCGGTACGATGATCGGACTTATAATCGCCAAGCCCGGCAAAAAAACAGCGTAAGCAGCGCGTGCCGAAGCGTCTTTAGATTGGACAAAAGTGCGCATAACGAAATCTGAGATTTCTATGAGCACATGGCGCTCACCCATGAACGCCGCTTCGCAAGGTGCTTTTGTCGTTATTCCG
>OLNQ01004440.1_pt1 | contig 10510 bp, 9 predicted proteins | sample 1672821 | NCBI WGS metagenome assembly OLNQ01 (sample SAMEA3136727, study PRJEB25190) | human gut metagenome | biome: human gut; feature: human-associated habitat; material: faeces | place: Austria | collected 2013
GGCTCTGGCCGGTCGCCAGCGCGCCGGCCTTCGCGCATGCGAGGGACACGCCGAGGATGGCGTTGGCGCCGAGACGGGTCTTGTTCGGCGTGCCGTCGAGCTCGATGAGGAGCTTGTCGATCGAGGTCTGGTCGAGGACATTCATGCCCTGCAGCGCCTCTGCGATCTCGACATTCACGTTCTCCACGGCCTTGAGCACGCCCTTGCCGAGGTAACGGCTCTTGTCGCCGTCGCGCAGCTCGCAGGCCTCGTAGATACCGGTGGAAGCGCCGGAGGGAACAGCCGCGCGGCCGACGGTGCCGTCGTCGAGCGTGACTTCCACTTCCACAGTCGGGTTGCCGCGGGAGTCGAGAATTTCTCTGGCGCTGACGTCCACAATTTCAAAATAATCCTTCATGTTCATACTCCTTTATGATTTTTCGATAAGGCTCTCGCCTGTCATTGCGGGTTTGGGCTCGATGTGCATGAGTTCGAGCATGGTGGGTGCGATATCGGAAAGACGGCCGTGCGGGCGCAGCGGCAGATTGCTGCCGACGAGCACCAGCGGCACGAGATTCGTCGTGTGCGCCGTGTTCGGCGAACCATCCGGCTCGACCATGCGGTCGGCATTGCCGTGGTCAGCGGTGACGAGCAGCGTGTAGCCCATCTCCTGCGCCGCCGCAACGGCCTCGCCGAGGCATCGGTCCACGCACTCGACCGCCTGAATGGCGGCTGACATCACGCCGGTGTGGCCGACCATGTCGCAGTTGGCAAAATTGCAGACGATCATATCATATGTACCGGTGCGGATGCGCTTAACAAGCTCGTCCTTGACCTTGACGGCGCTCATCTCGGGGATGAGATCATAGGTCGGATACTCACGCGGTGACGGGATGAGCACGCGGTCCTCGCCGGGGTACTGTGTCTCCGTGCCGCCGTTGAAGAAGAACGTGACGTGCGCGTATTTCTCCGTTTCCGCGATGCGCAGCTGGCGCAGGCCGTGGGCGCTGACGATCTCGCCGAGCGTATCGTGCAGCTCCTCGGGCGGAAACGCGACCGGGAGATCGGTGAGCTTCTCGTCATAGCGCGTCGTGCAGACGTAGTGCAGGTTTTCTGCAACGGTCTTGCGCGCGAAGCCGTCGAAGTCCGGCTGCGTGAGCGCATAGGTCATTTCCCGCGCACGGTCGGGGCGGAAATTCATGAAAATCACGCTGTCACCGGACTGAATGCGCCCATCCGGAACGCAGACGACGGGCTTGACGAATTCATCCGTCACACCGGCGGTGTAGCTGGCCTCCATCGCGTGGACGGGGTCGGGATCCTGTATGCCCTCGCCGCAGACCATGGCGTTGTAGCTTGCCTCGATGCGGTCCCAGCGCTTATCGCGGTCCATGCCGTAGAAGCGGCCCTGCAGCGTCGCGATCTTGCCGGTGCCGAGCTCGGCACAGTAGTCGCGCAGCTGCCGGACATAGCCCGCGCCGCTCGTGGGGGCAACGTCGCGCCCGTCGAGGAAGCAGTGCAGGTACACGCGCGCAATTCCGCGGTCATGCGCCATTTTCACCATGGCAAGAATATGCCGGATGTGACTGTGCACACCGCCGTCGGACAGCAGGCCGAGGATATGCAGGGCCTTGCCGCTCGCCGCATTGTCAAGGGCAGCAGCATAGACAGGATTTTCAAAAAACGTCCCGTCCTCGATGGCCTTTGTGATGCGCGGCAGATCCTGAAACACAACGCGGCCGGAGCCGATGTTCGTGTGGCCGACCTCGCTGTTGCCCATCTGGCCGTCCGGCAGGCCGACATCCAGCCCGGAGGCGGACAGCTTCGTGTGCGGCCAGCGCTGCAGGAGGCTGTCCATGACCGGGGTCTGAGCCATGTAAATGGCGTTGCCGTCATTCGGCTCGCCAATGCCGTAGCCGTCGAGGATGATCAGTGCGACTTTCTGGTTGCTCATTCGCAGGCTCCCTGCGCCGTTGCGGCGACGATCTTCGAGAAATCGACCGGCTTGAGCGACGCGCCGCCGATCAGGCCGCCGTCGATATCCGGCTGGGCCAGCAGCTCGGCTGCATTGCCCGCGTTCATGGAGCCGCCGTAAAGGATGCTGATCGTCTTGGCCGTCTCGGGATCATAGAGCTTGCCGAGCGTGGCGCGGATGGCAGCGCAGACTTCCTGCGCCTGCGCGCTCGTGGCGGTGTTGCCAGTGCCGATGGCCCACAGGGGCTCATAGGCGATGACACAGTGCATGGCCTGCTCGGCCGTGAGGCCGGAGAAGGCTGCCGCGACCTGATAGGCCACATACGTCTCGGTCAGGTCATGCTCGCGCTGCGCAAGGCTCTCGCCGACGCAGATGATCGGCGTGATGCTGTTATCGAGCAAGATCTTCGTCTTTGCATTGACCTGCAGGTCGGTCTCGCCGTGGTAGCTGCGGCGCTCGCTGTGGCCGACGATGCAGTACTGGGCGCCGAGGTCGCTGAGCTGCTCGGCGGACACCTCTCCGGTGAACGCGCCGTGCTGATGCTCGGACACGTCCTGTGCGCCGACGCCGAGATGGCAGCCCTGCCCCGCCGTTTCCAGCGCGGCAATGAGCGGATACGGTGCGCAGATGACCACGTCGCAGCAGCGCTCGGCCGGAAGATTCGCCTGCAGCTCCTGCGTGAAGGCCGGAATCTCGGCCACACGCTTATTGAGCTTCCAGTTGCCGGCGATGATTGCTTTTCTCTCTTTCAAATTCATGTTTTATGCTTCCTTTCCGCGGCTTACTTATCCAGCAGGCACGCAACACCCGGCAGCTCCTTACCTTCCAGGAACTCCAGCGAAGCGCCGCCGCCGGTGGAAATATGCGTCATCTTATCGGCAAAGCCGAGCTTTTCGACCGCAGCGGCCGAGTCTCCGCCGCCGACGATCGTGACCGCGCCGGACTCCGCCAGCGCTGCCGCGATAGCTTCCGTGCCGGTTGCAAAGGCCGGGAACTCAAACACGCCCATCGGGCCGTTCCAGACGACCGTACCGGCGCCCTTGACGGCCTCCGTGAACAATTTGATGGTTTCCGGGCCGATGTCCAGGCCCATCCAGTCGGCCGGGATGGCATTGGTCGGCACCACCTTGCGCGAACAGTCGGCGGCAAACTGATCACCGGCTATGGTGTCCACCGGGAGCAGCAGCTTCACGCCGCGGTCCTTCGCCTTCTGAATCATCTCGAGCGCATAGTCCATCTTGTCGGCCTCAAGCAGAGACGTGCCGATCTCGCCGCCCTGCGCCTTGACGAACGTATAGGCCATGCCGCCGCCGATAATGATCGTGTCGGCCTTTTCGAGCAGATTGTTGATGACGCCGATCTTATCGGACACCTTCGCGCCGCCGAGGATGGCCACAAACGGGCGCTTCGGATCCTCGAGCGCCTTACCCATGACGGACAGCTCCTTCTCGATCAGCAGTCCGGCATACGCGGGCAGATACGCTGCGACACCGGCGGTGGAAGCGTGCGCACGATGCACCGTGCCGAACGCATCGGAGACATAGATCTCCGCCATGGAGGCGAGCTCCCTGGCAAATTCGGGGTCATTTTTCTCCTCACGGGGGTCAAAGCGCAGGTTCTCCAGCAGCAGGAGCTGGCCCGGCTGCAGCGCAGCCGCCTTGGCCTTGGCGTCCTCGCCGATGATGTCCTTGGCGAAGATGACTTCCATGCCCAGCAGCTCCGACAGGCGCTTGGCCACCGGGGCGAGCGTGAGGCTCTCTTTCCACGTGCCCTTCGGCTTGCCGAGGTGCGAGCAGGCGATCACGGCGGCGCCGTTGTCGAGCAGATAGCGGATGGTCGGCAGCGCGGCCACGATGCGCTTATCGCTTGTGATCTCGCCGGTCGTTTTGTCCTGCGGGACATTGAAGTCGCAGCGCAGGAGCACTTTTTTTCCGGAAAGCGGGACGTCCCTGACGGTCATTTTGTTGTAGTTCATCTTGCTTCCTCCTGTTTTGTGATTTCACACAGGCGTGTGATATGGTATTCAGACATTCAGATCGATCTGCCCGAGCATGTTCTGCTGGCGCAGCGCCTCATAGCACAAGATCGCCGCAGTGTTGGACAGATTCAGGCTGCGCGCCTCCGCGCGCATGGGGATGCGCAGGCAATGATCGGCATAGCGCTCGCGCAGCCACTCCGGCAGGCCCTTTGTCTCCTTGCCGAACATGAGCGTCACGTTCGGGGTAGAGAGATCGGCGTCCACGTAGCTCACGCTTGCCTTTGTCGTGAGCAGCCAGAGGTTCTCATCGCCGTTTTTGGCAAAATACTCGTCGATGTTCTCATAGACCGAGATATCGACCAGATGCCAGTAGTCAAGTCCGGCGCGCTTGACCGCGCGATCGGAAATGTCAAACCCGAGCGGTTTGACCAGATGCAGCCGCGAGCCCGTGCAGGCACAGGTGCGGGCGATGGCGCCGGTATTGTTCGGGATCTCCGGCTCCACCAGAACGATGTCTACCATAGTGCTTTCCTCTTACATATTTTTTCTATTTTATCGCTTCTTATTTTATCCCGAAGCCGCTTTTTTTGCAATCTCCCTTTTAAATAAAGCTACCACAGGAACGCACTGGATTTCTGAACTTTTCATGAAACATGCCCAAGATGGTTGCGAAATGGATGAAAAAACTTTATAATATCCACAGAATCCATCGATTTCGCGCAAGATCCTGTGCGCGGGAGGCATTATGACACAACTTTGCTCCATCTGTCCGCGCGGCTGCGGCGTTGACCGCACGGGCGGGCAATTCGGCTTTTGCGCCGTGCCGGACGCGCCGGTCGTGGCGCGGGCCGCACCGCACTTCGGCGAGGAACCGTGCATTTCCGGCACACGCGGCAGCGGCGCGGTGTTCTTCTCGGGCTGCAATCTGCGGTGCGTATTCTGCCAGAACCGCACCATCAGCCGCGGAGAGCACGGAAAAGAGATCACCGTCGCGCAGCTTGGCGACATTTTTTTGCGCCTGCGCGATGAAGGCGTGCACAACATCAACCTCGTCACACCGAGCCACTACACGCGGCAGATCGCCGAGGCGCTCTCCGGGCTGGAGCTTGGCATCCCGGTCGTGTGGAACAGCTCGGGCTATGAATGCGTCGAGACGCTGCGCATGCTCGACGGGCTCGTGCAGGTATATCTGCCGGACCTGAAGTACGCCCTGTCGGAACCGGCCGCGCGCTACTCCGCCGCGGCGGACTATCCGCAGATCGCGCGCGCCGCCATTCTGGAGATGTACCGCCAGACCGGACCGTTCCGGCTCGACGATGACGGCATGCTGCAGCGCGGCGTGCTCATCCGGCACCTCATTCTGCCACAGCAGGGGGAAAACCCCCGCCGCGTCATCGACTGGGTCGGGGAAACGTTCGCACCCGGTCAGGTGCTCTTCAGCCTCATGAGTCAGTACACGCCCGTCGGCGATCTGGCGCAGTGGCCGGAACTGCAGCACCCCATTTCCCCAGAACTGAACGACGAAATGTATCAATACCTGATCGAGAGCCCGATCGCCGACGGCTTTTATCAGGACCTCGATGCCGCGACCGGCGACATGATCCCGGCGTTCGACGGCACCGGCGTTTAAACCATGACTCTATCAATACAGAAAAAGATATACGGAGGTACCCTCATGGAGTACAAAGAGATTCTCGACAGCGCACGCACCTGCATCGGGCCGTACTGCAAGGCCTGCCCTGTCTGCAACGGCAAAGCCTGCGGCAACCAGGTCCCCGGCCCCGGCGCCAAAGCGCCCGGCAGCGGCTTTATCCGCAACTTCGACGCCTGGCAGAAGATCTGCGTCAACATGGACACCATCTGCCCGAATGAACCGGTCGATACGGCTGTGGAGCTGTTCGGCACCATGTACCGCTATCCGTTTTTCGCGGCCCCGCTCGGCGCGATGAAACTGCACTACGGCGAAAAGTACACCGACCGCGAGTATAACAGCATCCTCGTCAACGCCTGTGCCGACAGCGGCATCGCCGCCTTCACCGGCGACGGTGTGGACGCTGCCGTGTTCCAGGGCGCGATGGAAGCCATCCGCGCCGCAGGCGGCGTCGGCGTGCCGACGATCAAGCCGTGGAATCAGGAACTGGTTTTTGAAAAGCTCGATCTGGCCAGAACCAGCGGCTGCAAATCCGTCGCCATGGACATTGACGGCGCGGGCCTCCCCTTCCTGAAGAATATGACGCCGCCGGCCGGCAGCAAGTCCGTGCAGGAGCTCTCGGAGATCATCCGCTACGCCGGCATGCCGTTCATCGTCAAGGGCGTCATGACCGTGCGCGGCGCGCAGAAGGCCGCTGAGGCGGGCGCCGCAGCAATCATCGTGTCCAACCACGGCGGCCGCGTGCTCGGTCAGACGCCGGCCAGCGCCGAGGTCCTGCCGGAGATTGCCGACGCTGTGGGCGGCAGCATGAAGATTCTCGTCGACGGCGGCATCCGCACCGGCACGGACGTGTTCAAGGCGCTGGCACTCGGCGCGGACGCCGTGCTCATCGGCCGCCCGTTCGTGCCGATGGTCTATGGCGACGGCGCACAGGGCGTGGCAACCTACATCGAAAAGATCGGCAGCGAGCTGCGCGATACGATGGCCATGTGCGGCGTGCACACGCTCGGAGAGATCACGCGCGACTGCGTGCGTGTGATGTGACCGCAGCATACAGAAAAATCCGGGGACAGTTGTCCCCGGATTTTTTATTTCGTTCAATCGTCCCAGATCATGGTGGCAAAATAATCTTCCGGCGTTTCGGCACGGCGGATCAGGCGCGTGGAACCGTCCGGCTGCAGCAGCACCTCCGCGCAGCGGAGCTTGCCGTTGTAGTTATAGCCCATGGCGAGGCCGTGGGCACCGGCGTCGTGAATGACCAGCAGATCACCGATGTCGATGCACGGCAGCATGCGGTCAACGGCGAACTTGTCGTTGTTCTCGCACAGGCCGCCGACGATGTCATACTTATGGTCGCAGGGCGCGCCCTCCTTGCCCATGACCGTGATATGATGGTAAGATCCGTACATGGCCGGGCGCATCAGGTCGCAGGCGCAGGCGTCCGTGCCGATATACTCCTTGTAGATATGCTTTTCATGGATCGTGCGTGTCACGAGATGGCCATACGGTGCGAGCATGAAGCGGCCGAGCTCCGTATACAGCGCCACATCGCCCATGCCGGCCGGGACGAGAATCTCCTCATACACCTTGCGCACGCCCTCACCGATGACGGCAATGTCGTTTTCGGGTTCCTCTGGCCGGTACGGGATACCCACGCCGCCGGAGAGATTGATATAGGTGATATGGCAGCCGGTCTCCTGCTGCAGCTCCACCGCGAGCTGGAAAAGGATGCGCGCCAGCGCGGGATAGTAAGCGTTGGAGAGCGTATTGGATGCCAGAAATGCGTGGATGCCGAACTCCTCCGCACCCTTGGCCTTGAGCATGCGGAACGCCTCAGTGATCTGCGCGCGCGTCATGCCATACTTGGCGTCGCCGGGGTTATCCATGACCTGAAAACCCTCGCGCGACTCGCCGAGCGAGAACGTGCCGCCCGGATTGAAGCGGCAGCCGATCCGCTTCGGGATATAGCCAATGGTCTTTTCCAGAAAGTCCACGTGCGTGATATCGTCCAGATTGATGGTCGCGCCGAGCTTTGCCGCCAGACGGTAATCCTCGGCCGGCGTCTCGTTGGACGAGAACATGATATGCTCGCCGGTGCAGCCGATGCGCCCGGCCATCATCAGCTCTGTGAGCGACGAGCAGTCGCAGCCGCAGCCCTCCTCCTGCAGGATCTTGAGGATAGCGGGCGTGGGCGTGGCCTTCACGGCGAAATACTCCCGGTAGCCGGGATTCCACGAAAAAGCGGCTTTCAGGCGGCGGGCATTCTCGCGGATGCCCTGCTCATCATAGAGGTGAAACGGTGTGGGATAGCGCGCGGCAATGTCCTCGAGCTGCTGCACTGTTACAAACGGCTTTTTCATTGGAATTCCTCCCTGTGAAACCTGAAATTGCACTCATTGTAGGAGCCGCTCGGAGACGTGTCAAGAAGGCAGAGGCATTTTCGCCGTTCCATGCACGCACGCGGCAAAATCGCCCTCCCACTCCGTCATTTTGTCCGGAGCAGAGAGGTCTCAGACGTCCTCGAGCGTCTCCGTTTCCACCGGCTGGGCCGTATCGACGAAGCGCACCTGCAGCACCGCCTGCGGCCAGTTGACCGAGATGGCAGCCGCGCGGCCGCGCGCCTGTGCCGCTGCGTCGATCTGTGTGCACAGCTCTGCCAGCACTTCGCGCGTCAGATATCCACCGCGCCAGTGGAACACCAGCCCCGGCTGCTTTTTGCGCAGCGCTTGATCGACCCGGCGCACGGCTTCCTCCGGCTTTGTCCAGGACTGGTGCTGCAGCTTATAGTAAAACTGCCCGCCGTCCGTGCAGGCTGGGGCCGGATACAGCAGCGGCCGGTGATCGCGAAAGATTTTTGTGTCGTCGAGATTGAAATAGTCATAGCGCGGGCCGTATTTGCTGAGGGAATTATCAAACGTAGCGTCCAGATGATAGCACTGCCCGCCGAGCTGTACGATGTTCCAGGCGTGCAGGTAGCGTTCACCATTGGCACGGTCCCGGTCGCTGACGGCGATCATGCACGGCAGGCCGAGCCCATCACACAGCAGCTTGACCGTCTTGGCCATACCCTCGCACACGCCGACGCCGTTGGTCAGCGGGCCGATGACCTCATGCGAATACGGCTTTTCGAGCTTGTCATAGCGGACGTTTTCCACAATGAAATCATGGATCGCGCGCTCCTGCTCCACCGGCGGCAGGCTGCGCAGCGGCCGCAACAGGCGCGTCACACGCGCTTCGATTGCCTGCCGGTGCTCCCGGATGCGCTTTTTCTCAAACCGGTATTCCGGCCAGAACTCCACGAACGCCGCCTCCGGCACCGCGCGGCACGAAAAGCCCACGGCGTAAAAGATCTCCGGATGATCCAGCCGGAGCTGGAAAAAGAGCGTGCCGAGCGTTTCCATCGGCAGACGCGGGATGCGCGCCGACGGCGCAAGTGCCTGCAGGCAGGTCAGCATGCCGTGATAGGCCGCGCGTTCCTGTGGCGGGAGCTGCTGGTAGTAATATTGTGGATGCAGCTGCATGGTTCACTGCGCTCCTTTCGTCAGATCTTCCCGCGGGCTGACCTGAAACCGTTTTTTGTACGCCCGCGAGAAGGCGGAATAGTCATGATAGCCGCACTGAAAGCAGGCATCCGTCGTACGCATCCCCTGCGCGATGAGGTCGCGCGCCACACGCAGGCGTTTGTCCGTGAGGTAGCCATGGATGGTGAAGCCGGTCTCGGCGCGAAACATGCGCATCATATAATACTTGCTGAGGTAAAATGTATCCGCCAGCGCGTCGATGCTGACATCCTCGGTCAGGTGCGTGTTGAGATATTCGAGAATGGCTGCCGTTTTCTCGTTGCAGTGCTCGGACGGGGCATAGTTCACCTCGTCGTCGTTCAGCCCGCGGCCGAGCATGACCAGCAGCTGCAGCATCTGCGCCCGCGCGAGCAGGTCATGCCCGTAGGCCGTGCTCTGCTCCTCCGCCTCGAGCGCCTCGAGCGTGCGCAGCAGCGCCGCGCGCTGCCCGGCCTCCGGCCGCAGGACAAAGCTCTGCCCATCCGCGGGCAGACGGAAACAGGCATCCAGGCTGGAGTCGGCCGTGGACTGCGTACGGAGAAATTCCGGTGATATGTAGAGGATCACGCGTTCGTAACGCTGACTCGGGTCGATCTGCGCCTTGTGGATCGCGCCCTGCCGCACAAGCACCACATCATACGGCCGCAGCACATGCGTGCGCCCCTCGACGATGTAGTTCCCGCGCCCGGCCAGAAAGAACACCAGCTTATGAAATTCGTGATAGTGGAACGCCGTGTCCTCCGCCAGCGCGCTGCTCAGGTGGAACAGGCGGAAATCTTCATGCAGGTATCCCCTGCGCTCATAATCGGTCTGCTGCATGGCTTGCCTCCGAACAAAGCATCTTTTGCAATGTATGATAGCATTTTTGTACAATTATTGCAACAAAGAATTGTATATACTGTCACCAAAGCGCTGCTACTACGGCGCAAACTACGCACTGGGAGTGTTGCATTTATGTCCAAGACAAACGGTTCCAAGTCTTTCCTCAAGACTTACGGATTCCTGATCTTCATGATCTCCGGCATCGTGGCCGGCTGTCTGGTGGGCGCGTTCGCCCCGACCTTCGGCGGCAAGATCAAATTCCTGGGCACGCTGTTCATCAATATGATGTTCTGCGTGGTCGTGCCGATGGTGTTCTGCTCCATCGCCTCCGCCATCGCCAATATGAAGAGCGTCAAACGCGCCGGCAAGATCATGGGTGTGACCATCGCAACGTTCCTGGTCACCGCAGCCATCGCCGGCGTCCTGATGTACATCGTCTGCCGGATCTTCCCGCTCGTGGATGGGCACTACACCATCACGGAGGGCGAGATCGGCGATACGCTGGGCTTCGGCGACATGATCGTGAACTTCTTTACCAAGCCGGA
>OLNQ01004441.1_pt1 | contig 10507 bp, 7 predicted proteins | sample 1672821 | NCBI WGS metagenome assembly OLNQ01 (sample SAMEA3136727, study PRJEB25190) | human gut metagenome | biome: human gut; feature: human-associated habitat; material: faeces | place: Austria | collected 2013
ACAGCTCCTACCGCAAAGGATAAAGGCAAGATCATGAAGAACCTGATGCCTAAAGTAAAGGGAAAAGCTGACGGCAAGCTCGTCAACGAGATCGTATCTACTTTCATGAAATAAAATCTTCAAGAGCTGCCGCTGGCAGCTCTTCTTGTATACTATGGTATCTACAGAACCGCCACCTGCTGCTTCTTCCGAACACATAGTGATCACAAAATAATGGGCAGCACCCGATGGATGCTGCCCATTATTTTAATCCTCTTAGTTACCAGAAGTACTGTTTGTTTCGGTTGTACTTGTGTCTTTGGCTTTCACACTCAGTTTTGTAAAGCTAATCTTATTCCAGCTACCTTTATGGACTGTAATCTTTTCTTCTTTTTTCCATTTCTTTAATACTTTTTTATAGTATTTATCCTGTTTGTCTGTGATCATGGACTGTTTCTTAGTCTCTGTAGCCGTTTTATCATTGAGGCTTGTAACTTTTGCCACATAGCATGCAGTGTCACCTTCGATCACATCCGTCGTCTCGCCTTCTCCTAATTTGTCTGCTGCTTTTACGACTTCCTTAGACGGACTTACTGAATCCGAATCAAACGTGGCATCTTTGGCTTCTGTTCCCTGTTCCGTTGCATACGCAGCAAAATCTTCTGCTGTCTTTGCACCTTTGGCAAATGCCTCTGCCGTCTTTTTGGTTTTTTTCTTTTCCGCTTCGGATACTGTAGTATCTGATGAGCTTGAAGAATCAGATGTTGTACTATAATCAAATTCTACATACTGCATATGCTTCTGTGTCGCTTCTTCATCCGTTACTTTCACATTCGCATCTGCTACAATTGCCGCACGCATTTTCTGTTCGATCGCCATCAGTGTCATGACACGTTTTACATTTTCCTTAGAACCGGACACCTTGTCTTTTTTCTTCTGTGAATTGGCTTTGTCAAATTCTTTTGCTGCATCATTGATTGCTTTTTTATCGGCCTTTGTAAGCTTCACATCATAATCTTTCATATGTTCTTCCAGAAGAGCCATATTCTTCAGATCATCCAGAAGTGTCTTCTTGATAGACTCTTCATATGTCTTGCCGTCTGATGCATTTCTGCTCCACATATCATCACCGCCGAGATAGCTTGCAAAGTATGTTTCGTACTGAGCCTGTGTATATCTTGCATAGAAATTTGCAACACCTGCCGTAATCTCTTCATCCCCTGCTTTTACGACTACTGCATCGTCCTTCAGTGATCCACATCCGATAAGTGATGCTGCCATAATTCCTGCCAGTACTAATATTAATGCTCTTTTTTTCATTTATCCTAACCTGCCTTTATTTGCTTAATGGGTCAATTATACCGCTTTTTTCTTCGCCTATCAATCTTTTCAACCCATTTAACACATTTTTTGTACTTTCCAATGCGTCTGTCTGCTTCTCTTTCAGATTCCTTCTCTTCTTCTCATAGATAAAGCATGGCTGCACCCCATCCGCTTTGAACGTCAGCTCGCCACGAAAATCTTCAATCAGCTTCGGAATCCGCTCCGGATGTACTTTTGCTTTTTCATACATGGTAAATGTGTAAACCTCGCCTTTCTGCTCGACCGCCGTTACATACAACTGATGTGCCTGTGCCTTCAGAGCCGCTACTTCCAGAAGCTTTTCTACTTTCTTCGGAATATCTCCGAAACGGTCGATCAGTTCTTCTGTCATATCTTCCATCTCTTCTCTGTTCTCGATTGCAGCGATCCGTTTATAAACATCCAGTTTCTGATATTCATTTTTAATATAATATTCCGGAATATATGCATCTACATTTAGATCAATCAATGTTGTAAACGTTTCTGCTTCCGGCCCGCCTTTTAATTGTCTGACCGCTTCATTTAGCATTTTGCAATAAAGATCATATCCAACAGCTTCCATATGGCCAGACTGTGCCTGTCCGAGAAGATTTCCTGCCCCACGGATTTCAAGATCTCTCATTGCAATCTTGTATCCAGAACCCAAATCTGTAAATTCTCGAATTGCCTGAAGACGTTTTTCTGCTGTTTCTTTTAGCAATGTGTTCTTCTTATACATTAAAAATGCAAATGCATTTCGGTTAGATCTTCCGACACGTCCCCTTAACTGGTATAACTGAGATAATCCAAGCTGGTTTGCATCGTGAATGATCATTGTATTAACATTCGGAATATCAAGTCCTGTCTCGATGATCGTTGTAGAAACTAAAACATCGATCTCATGATTCATAAATCCCATCATGATCTCTTCAAGTTCCTTCTCCTTCATCTGTCCATGAGCAAATGCAACTTTAGCATCTGGCAGCAATTTCTGAAGTTCTGCGGTAACTTCTGCAATGTTATTAACACGATTATACACGTAATATACCTGTCCACCGCGAGTCATTTCGCGATAAACTGCTTCTTTCACCAGTTCTTCATTATATTCCATTACATAAGTCTGTATTGCTCTTCGATCATGTGGCGGTTCTTCTAATACACTCATATCACGGATTCCGATCAGACTCATATGCAGTGTTCTTGGAATCGGTGTTGCTGATAAGGAAAGAACATCGACATCTTTTTTCATTGTCTTGATCTTCTCTTTATGAGTAACTCCAAACCGCTGTTCTTCGTCAATAACGAGAAGCCCAAGATTCTTATACTGCATGTCTTTTGAAAGCAGGCGATGTGTTCCGATCACAACATCTATAGTCCCACTTTTCAAACCTTCGATCGTCTCTCTCTGTTCTTTTGGAGTACAAAATCTTGACATCATACGAACTGTGATCGGATAATTATGAAATCTCTGGGCAAATGTATTGTAATGCTGTTGCGCAAGAATGGTTGTCGGCACAAGGTAGGCCACTTGTTTTCCATTATCTACTGCTTTAAATGCTGCACGAATCGCTACTTCTGTCTTTCCATAACCAACATCTCCACAGATCAGACGGTCCATGATCTTTTTGCTTTCCATATCACGTTTCGTATCATCAATTGCATTTAACTGATCTTGTGTTTCATCGTATGGGAATAATTCTTCAAATTCTTTCTGCCATACAGAGTCCTTATCATAGACATATCCTTCTTTTGCCTGTCTTATAGCATATAGTTGTACAAGTTCTTCCGCAATATCTTTAACCTGTCCTTTAACACGGGTCTTTGTCTTCTTCCATTCATTACCGCCTAATTTATGAAGCTTTGGCTTTCTGGCATTCGCGCTTGCATATTTTGCAATCTGATCTAAGGCTGATGCAAGAATAAATAAATTATCTCCACCCTGATATTCAATACTGATATAATCTTTTTCAACCCCATCCGTTGTGATCTTTTCGATTCCACGATAAATACCGACTCCGTGTTTTTCATGAACAACATAATCCCCGATATTGATATCCGCAAAACTGTGAATTTTTTTTCCCAGCTTTTTCTTTTCTTTTTTTCTACGCTGTTTTTCTTTTCTTCCTTTAAAAATATCTCCTTCAGAAATCAACACCCATTTGACTGCTGGATACTCAATTCCTGTAAGAAGCTTTCCTGCTGTCACAACAATCTGTCCTGCTTCTACTTCATGTGTCAGTTCTTTATCATAGGTAACAACCAATCCATTTTCTCTCAGATCATCACTTAAACGTTTGGCTCTTGTAACAGATGGAGATGCAACAACAATCTTATAACCTTTTTCCTGATATTTTGTAAGATCTTTGACCAGTTCTTCAAAACTATTGTTGTAGGACTGTATCGATTTTGTCTCCATAAATAAAGTTTTTGATACAACAAAATCATTGATCTCTGTGGAAATAACAGAGTAACTGATGATCGGATGTTTCTCAATCTGATATAAAATACTTTCATAATCTGTCACGGTATGTGCCTGTTTTGGAAGCAGATATCCACCTTCCAGTCGACTTTTCATACTTTCTGAATATTCAAGATAAAATGCATCTGCTCTTTCTCTGATATGTTTTGGTTCATCAAAATAGATCAGACTTTCTTTTGGAAAATAATCCAAGATACATTCTGTATTGTCATAAAAATAAGGAAGATATCCTTCGACTCCAATCAGCATATGAAGTTCTCTTAACTCCTCGCGGACACGATTCATTTCTTTTTTTAAACATAACTGCTGATCTGTCTTTTTCTCTTTCTTGAATTTCTGAATTAATTTTTCGTAATCTTCTTCCATCTGGCGAAGACCATGATCGATTCTTGGCTGATTCAAAATGATCTCGGATGCCGGATAGATCGTAAGCGTCTCTACTTCTTCGATCGATCTCTGACTTTCTTTATCAAAGCTACGGATAGAATCAATTTCATCTCCCCAAAGTTCAATTCGATATGGACTTTCCTGAGTATAAGGAAAAATATCGATAATACCTCCACGAACCGCAAACTCTCCAGGCGCCTCAACAAATGGTGCTTTTTCATAGCCTCTAGCAACAAATTCTTCAGCAATTGCTGCTTCTTCTAATGTTTCTCCTGTTTTGAAAGTCATTTTGTGATTCTTGATATCGCTTAATGGAACAACCTGATCCATCACCGCATCAATCGTCATAACAAATATTCCACATTTATCATCAAGGATCTTTTTGATCGCCAGCATACGATCTCTTGCAATCGCATTTCCATGAACGTCTGCTGTATAAAATAATGGATCTTTTGCTGGAATATACTGTGCTTTTTCTCCAAAGAAATGACTTGCTTCCACCCACTGTCTTGCCTTATTTTCATCTGGCACAATAATGATCTTAAATTGTTTTTTCTTTTTATTTCCGATCAGACTTGTAAGATGCCATTTAGCCGTATCCGTACATCCTGACACCAGAATAGGACCTCTGTAGTCTTCAATTCCATCTTTTAGCTGTCTATATACCGGATCATCTTTTAATATATGTTTTAACACTTTTTATCCCTGCTTTTTCTTATTGTGGCGATTCATCGCTTCTGTGATGTCGCCCATAACGATCAGCTGTACGGCATCGTACACTTCATCAAAACGTTCCGCAAAAATTGCCTGTTCCTGTTTTGTAAAATGTCCTAACACATAATCTGCCAGATCGTATCCTTTTGGTTTCTCTCCGACACCAATCTTCACTCTTGGAAAATCCATGCTTCCTAAATGATTGATAATACTTTTTAATCCATTATGGCCACCGGCACTTCCTTTTCTTCGGATGCGTAATCTGCCGACATCAAGATCTATATCGTCATGAATGATAATAAAATCTTCTGGTTCTAATTTATAAAAATCCATGATCGGACGTAGACTTTCCCCGCTTAAGTTCATAAATGTCTGTGGTTTCACAAGAAGGACTTTTTCTCCTCCCATATAACCAGTTCCGATCAATGCTTTGTGTTTCCCTGTATTTATATTTATGCCTTCTTTGTCTGCAATATAATCAAGGGCTTCAAATCCAATATTGTGTCTTGTATTATCATATTTCTTTCCTGGATTTCCCAGTCCAACGATTACTTTCATAAAATGCTTCTCCTTTTCTTAAATCAAAGTCATTTTGTCACACTGACAAACACCCGGAAATCCTTAGATTCCCGGGTTATCTTTTTCTTTATTTAGCTATAGTATATCCCAATTTGCTGTTGTCAGCAAGATATTTATAATGTTTCAAAAAACTGTCTTGTTTTATTTACTTTATTCATTAAACTGTCAAACTGCTCTGGTGTCAATGACTGTGGTCCGTCACATAGTGCTTTTGCTGGATTATTATGAACTTCTACCATAAGTCCGTCTGCTCCTGCTGCGATCGCTGCTAATGACAGTGGTTCTACCATCTCTCGGATTCCTGTTGCGTGAGATGGGTCAACCATTACTGGAAGATGTGATTTCTTCTTGATAACAGGAATGGCAGACAGATCTAAAGTATTTCTTGTTGCTGTCTCATATGTTCTGATTCCTCTTTCACAAAGGATTACATTTTCATTTCCTCCTGCCATAATATATTCTGCACTCATAAGCCACTCTTCAATTGTTGCTGCAAGTCCGCGTTTCAAAAGGATTGGTTTGTCAATCTTTCCTAATTCTTTTAATAATTCAAAGTTCTGCATATTTCTTGCCCCAACCTGAATCAGGTCAACATCCTCGAATAATGGAAGGTGACTCGCATCCATGATTTCTGTGACAACTGGAAGTCCTGTTGCTTTCTTTGCTTCTAATAATAATTTTAATCCGTCACCATGGAGTCCCTGGAAAGAGTATGGAGAAGTTCTTGGTTTGAAAGCTCCTCCTCTTAAAAGCCCTGCACCGGAATTTTTCACATCATTTGCTACTTCTGTGATCTGTTCTTTTGTCTCTATGGAACATGGACCTGCGATTACCTGAAAATTTCCTCCTCCGACTTTTACTCCACTTACATCGACAATTGTATCATTTGGATGGAATTTTCTGTTGGCTTTCTTGTATGGTTCCTGAATACGCTGTACATTTTCAACAATGCTGTTTGCCATAATGTGACGCATATCTACAATAGAAGTATCTCCTACTAATCCCAGGATTCTTGTATTCACACCTTCAGATTCATGAATTCCTAATCCCTGGTCTGTCATCTCTTTCTTTAATGCATTGATCTGTGCCTCTTCCGCCTGTTTCTTTAAAATAATAATCATGTTCTTTGTCCTTTCCCGGCTATGCAATATGTGTGTTCCATACAAAGTGTGCAGCTTTTTTCTACGGTACCTTTAGAAAAAGAAAAGGCATGCACTCTGTTGCAAGAATGCATGCCTTAAATATTTTACTTTGTCTGTTTAAAGTGACATAAGCTTTGGCGATGATTCATTGCAACAAAAATAGTCAGGATAAAAATAATAACCCTGAAAGCTAAAGTAATAGAATGTGCAATTGTTCATCTTACTTGTTGTCATCTTTGTTCTCCTTATTTTGATGTTTTTACGATACATTAATTTTGATATTGTGTCAATAGATTTATAGATGTTTTTTATAAAATTCATAAATTATTTTTATTATTCGGTCTTGCATGAATTCCTACTGAAGTCTGTACTACAAAATCAAATTGCTTCATGACTTCCTTACAGTAGGACGGCTTACTTTATAGCTCTCACAATATTTTGTTTATAACTATTTATAACCGCTTTCGCAGCTTTTTTCTTTGATTCTGAATGACCAATTATAATATTGTATTCCGTTGCACGGATGGCATTAATTGCCTCTAAAGCCTCGTCGCTTGTTTTTTTCTTAAAAAGAATTGTGGAGCCATCTATTAATGTAAAGTGAAGTGAAAAAGTTGGTTCTTCGCTTTTAGGATTAAGCGAAATATTTCCAAGTCGGTAGCACCACACAATATCATTAAGTGGAAGTATGGAAATCTTGTTTTTTCCAAGGTCTATGCAATAGTTTTCAGTTATATAAATCGAGTTAATCTGTATGTAATTACCAAAACTAAGTTCTGACTCGGCATCGTCAATATATTCTTTTCCAAGCTGTTTGTTTAAAAAAGTGCAAACAGGGTAAAGATATGGATTAACTATTCCCATAATTGCTTCGACTATATTCTTTAATGAAATCAGCATAATAACTATAACAAACCACATAAAAATCATATATTTAATAGGGTGGTAATTAGCATTGCTAATTAAACACTCACCTGTGATTTTTGAAAGGGATTGAGAATCCCAGTTTAAGTCTTTTGAGAATGCATCAAGCATCTCCTTGTAAGAACTGTTGGGCTTTATAACTTTGCCCTTAAAACTGTAATTTGTTAATGTTTTTTTAGGTGTGCTACCTACAGGAAGAATCACAAAAACACATTGATTGTCATTTAGTGCATAATAATATCCGTATTTCTTATTGCCAAATTTTATAAGATTGTAACCTGAGTAATGTAGGGTTTTGGCAGTTACTTTTACGTATTTGTCAGAAAGTCTTACATTATATATATTTGATATGGGTTCGGGATTAAACACTTTAAAAAAAGGAAAAATCATTAACGATAAAATCATAAGAACAAAAGTTATCGTTGGAATGATTAGCCTTTTGGCGGATAAATTACGGATTTCACCAGTAATATTTATCATAAAAAGTTACCTGTTAAATTTACCTTTCATACCTGTTTTTTATTTTATAATTTTAACATATTTTAAATTGTCATAGTCAGTATAATGTAGTGTGAGATTTTTGGCAAGTCTAATGGTTGCGTTTATAAAGTTTTGCTGATAGAATGGTAAGGATTATGGAGGAATACTATGGAAGCATATACGGGTTTTGCACAGGTTTATGATAAGTTTATGGACAATATTGAATATGATAAATGGTGCGAATATTTGGTTAGCATTTTAAAAGAATATGGTGTCAATTATGGTATTGTGTTAGACTTGGGCTGTGGAACGGGCAATATTACGGAACTGTTGGCAGACAAGGGCTACGATATGATTGGCGTGGATTACTCCCAGGAAATGCTTAATATGGCAATTGAAAAAAGAAAAAACGACGGTATATTGTATTTGTGCCAGGATATGCGTGAACTAGATTTGTATGGAACGGTGGCGGCAGTAGTAAGCCTTTGTGATTCCATTAATTATATTACGGAATTCGAAGATTTAGTTACAACTTTTAAGTTAGTTAACAATTATCTTGATCCAGGTGGAATTTTTGTCTTCGATTTAAAAACAATAGAGTTATACAGAAGTATAGGCGAATCAGTAATTGCCGAGGACAGAGAAGACTGCAGTTTTATTTGGGACAATTATTTTGATGAGGAAGATTGTATAAATGAATATATGCTTTCTATTTTTGTTAAAGGTGATGACAATAGATATGATAAATAGCATTGCTTCGCCTGCATATCTTTTGGGCTTTTTGCGGAAAACCGGGATGTTCCCTCAGATAAGCGGGTCTGCCTCATAACAAAAGAGACCGCGGTACAGCAAGCTGCTGCACAGCGGTCTCTTCTTCTTTTTTAGCTCCGCGGGATGGCCATTCGTCGCTCTGCTTTCTTTACGAGCCATGCTCCCGCCCATCCACAGGCAGCTCCCAAAATGACACCACCCAGAATATCCGTCGGGTAATGGACACAGAGGTACATCCGCGAGAATGCGATGAGAACACCTACCGGCAGAGCCGCCATCGCCCACTGCTTTTTCCCGGCCAGCCAGAGGGCTGTCACCGAGGCGAAGGACGCCGCCGTATGGCCCGAAGGGAAGGAGAAATCGTCCGGGTGCGGGATAAGCAGCTGTACCTCCGTGAGGATGTCGCATGGACGGACGCGGGCCACCAGCGGCTTGAGAAGAAGATTGCAGAGGACAGCGTCGATGAGGAGCGCCGCTGCCAGCACGCAGCCGACCCGCCGCGTCCTGCGGAAGACCAACAGCACCGCCGTCAGTGCGGCCCAGATGAAGCCGGCGTCTCCCAGATGGGTGAAAAAGAGCATCCCTGCATCCAAAATCTGGGTGCGCAGTCCCTGCAAAACCGTCAGAAGCATCAGTTCAACGTTCATAAAGCGCTCTCTTTCTCGTTTCGTTGTGTACAGGATACCAGAAGTTTATGAATAGGAAATCACAAAAAATTAAACAGTGGTTAAATCAGGCTCACCCGCCAGTAGTTTCCCGATCTTTTCCGTCAGCTTTCGGTAATCGAGCGGCTTCAGGAAAATCTCGTCGATCAATCCCTCCTGCTGCATCTGCACGGCATCCTGCTCCACAAAGCCGGTCATCAGAATGGCAGCGAGGTTCGGGTTCTCGCTGCGCATCCGCTGGATGAGGGCAGTACCCTTATACTTGGGCATGGTGCCGTCCACAAGGGCCAGCTGCCAGCGGGTGGGCGACGCCCAAAAGGCGTCGAGGGCCTCTTCCGCATCGGTGAAAACATCCACCGTGTAGCCGCTGCGAGTCAGGCGGCGCTTGAGGTAGCGGGCCACCCGCTCCTCGTCGTCTACCAGCAGGATGGGCTGTTTCCCACTGTTGAGCCGGACGGGCGCACCAGGCGCGGCAGGGCGTTCGGGAGCCACTGCCTGCGCTGTGACGGGCAGGTAGACCAGAAACTCGCTGCCCTCGCCCACCGTGCTGTGGGCCTCAATGAAGCCGCCGTGGCTGATAAGGATGTTCTGCACCACCGAAAGGCCGAGGCCGGTGCCCTCCCCTGCCGCCTTAGTGGTGAAGAAGGCATCAAAGATGTGGGCCAGCGTCTCGGAGGTCATGCCGCAGCCGGTATCCGCCACCCGCACCCGCACAAAGCCGCTGGCGACGGCGGGGTGATAGTTGGCAGGCAGGGCGTCGGCGGAGATCTTCTCCGCCTGCACGGTCAGGGTGCCGCCCTTGCCCTCCATGGCCTGCACAGCGTTGGAGCAGAGGTTGAGCAACACCTGATGCAGCTGGGTGGCGCTGCCGTAGACGGTGGCGTGGATATCCTTATACCCTTTTTCGAGCCGGATGTTGGAGGGCAGGATCATCGAGACCATCTTGGTGTCATCCTGCAAAACGGCTTCCAAATTCACGGGGCCGTAGGCGGTAGAGTCTGTCTCGCGGCGGCTGAAGGGCAGCAGCTGCTCCACGATCTCTTTCG
>OLNQ01004444.1_pt1 | contig 10499 bp, 10 predicted proteins | sample 1672821 | NCBI WGS metagenome assembly OLNQ01 (sample SAMEA3136727, study PRJEB25190) | human gut metagenome | biome: human gut; feature: human-associated habitat; material: faeces | place: Austria | collected 2013
CTCACAAACCAATCCGACAGGCGGAGGATTCTTGTGTCCTCAAAGACACAGCAAGGTATATTTTCAGTTACCCGAATGCTTCCGAGTAACTGAAAATCCCGGTACTGCCGTGGGCAGAATTATCCTCCTCAGTCGGATAATTTCGGGGTTCCTTAATCAAAGATTAAACAATGGACAAGCCGTAAAATTAAAAGAATAAGAAGAATGAAAAAGAAGAGCAAGTACGGGAGAAATCCCAAATTGAATCCGAAGATACACTGTGTGATGGTGCGCTTCGATGATATGGAATGGAACAGGTTCCTGACGATGTACGAGGAATCACAGGTGTATGCGAAAGCCGTCTTTCTGAAGGCGCATTTCTTCGGACAGAAGTTCAGGGTACATAAAGTGGACAAAGCAATGTTGGAATACTGTACCAAGCTGTCCGACTTTCATGCCCAGTTCCGCGGCATAGGCACCAATTACAACCACGTCGTGAAGGAATTGCGCATCCATTTTTCGGAGAAGAAGGCGATGGCGTTGCTCTACAAGCTGGAGAAACATACCATCGACCTTGTGAAGTTGAGCCGGGAGATTGTGGAACTTTCAAGGGAGATGTATGTCAAGTGGGAACAACAGAAGGAATAATTCCATACCACACTAAGCGCCCGCAGATACGCAGCCCGGTGAATGAACGATATCCGTATGGCAACTTCATTGCCGACCATATCATTGTCGAACGACCTGTGGGTCTGTTTAAGAATGAAAACCGTCCGAAAGGGATAAAAATATAACTTTTATTGTGGGCAGTAACGTTATTGTTTTCGTTACTGCCCACAATAATAATCCTTATCGCTTTTGGATATTGTGCTGATAGAAGTTGGTACAGACAAATTTAATAAAATAGTACAAAATGTAATGCAATTCTTTATGCGTTGCACACTTGATTTCCTATTTTGCAGAATTGCAGAGACATGTTTTTCTATCATCTTCTTGCACATCTGTTTGTATGGGAATATGTCTGATTCTTAATATCATATACGAAATTATTGCAACAATCAAAGCAAATACGGCAATACCTATAAATGACACATGTAAACCATAGCGTTTTCCTATGAATCCGATTATAACCGGACCAAGGAGTATGCCAGAATATCCAAGGGCATTAATAAAGCTAATAATGTTGTGTATTGCCATCCCTTTTATGTGGACCGCGAAGGAAACCAATTGAGGGACTACATTGGCGGCACCGCAACCGACCATTGCAAAGCCAACGGCAGCAGCCACGGCACTATCAACTAATACTATTGTCATGAAACCGACAGCAATAAGCAATGCTCCTCCGGCCACAACAACCCTTTGTCCTAATTGATCAACTATTTTGTCACCGCATAGTCTCATAATTGTCATTGATACAGCAAAAGCTGTGTAGAAAAATCCTGCCATAGACATACTAATTCCACGCTCTTGACTGACAAATATTGCCGACCAACCCATTACAGCACCCTCTGAGGCATACATGATAAAGCACAATAATCCAACCACGATAACCGTAGGAGGAATATATAATCTGCTTTTCCTTGGTTTCTCAACCGGTGAGTCAGACACAAATTCTTCTTTTGATAATAAATCCCTACATCCGAACACCAGCGCAAGCAATATGAACACCATACAAATAACGACAGCCCATTTAGGCATGAGTCCCAAAGTAAACAGCACGCTCATCGCTCCGGCACCAATCAGTGTGCCCAACGAATAGCCGCCATGAAAACCAGACATAAGATGCTGTCCCGTCATGCGCTCGACGGTAACGCCATTCATGTTTGCCGCAACATCAATGGTGATGGTACAACTTCCAAAAACCATAAGCATCACGCCTGTCAGCCATATATTTATAAGCAGGCTTATTGCTAACAATGCGAAAGCCATCAGCAATCCCGAAACATAAACCACCTTCTTTGCGCCAAAACGATTTACAAGAAAGCCAGAAAGCGGAAGTGCGCAGATAGAGCCAAATCCACTGCACAGCATAAGTAGCCCAAGAGTACCCTCGTCTATTGCAAAAGAACTCTTGACGTATGGTACAAGCGGTGCCCACGCAGCCTCGAGAACCCCTATTATCATAAAGGCAACACGATTGGAAACAAGCAAATGTTTATGTTGGTTATGAGGAATATTCATCTTAAACTAATAAAAAAGACATATTGCAACATCATATTGAAAATGAAATAAAAATTCACTTCTTTGAAGAATTTACCCCCCGCAACAGTTGTCTGTGGCAGGGGTAATCTTTCTATTTGGGCATCATGAACTTCATTTCCTTTGGATTACAGCTTACTTGTTTGCAGTCTGTTTGAAACCTGTGTCTTCTGCTGACCAAGACTTCCATTTGCACTCCCCGACTTCCATTTCAGAGAACTGTGCAGTGAATGAATGTTCAACCGGGCTTGCCGCATATATTCCAAACGAGATCTCTCCATCACCTTTGTCTAAATAGAATGTACGCATCTGGTGGAAAGTGATACCGTCAGTACTCGTTTCTATATAATAGTCGCTTTCTCGGCGGCTAAGACGATACCACATTTCCTTTATTGAAGAGGGTATGTCATGTGTGGCCCAGTCGGAATATCCGTTATTTGTCACCACACTGCCCAGTCTTTGATATTCCTCGTTCTCGTATTCAATTGACGCCTTCATCCAGTTATCACTATCAAGATAGATTGCGATACCGCATTGGTCAAACAAGGCAGAACTGTTGAACGATGTCTTTACGGTGAAAGAAAAGAATTTGTCAGAGGTTTTCATTTGCAGCACCGGAGCATTGTCATTGCTAAACCCATAATAGGTGCGCTGCCACAGATCGGTATGAGGTTCTGAAACGATTGTGATCAAGGAGTCCGTGATAGTATATTGTTTTGGTTCACGGATCCAAAACAGGTTTTCCGCCACAAATGGCTTTAAGGTTGTGTCTTTTACTTCCATATTCGATTTGTTTGTTGTAGCATATTGTTGTTTCTGCTCATTTTGACAAGATGACAAGGCGCATGCAAGCAGTGACAATGCTATGATAAATTGATTTCTGTTCATTGTTTATAAAATCTGATTATAGTGTAAAATAAGGGCTTTATTCCTCGTTTAGTTTGCCTATGCGGAAATCGGGAACAACCTCTTGCTTAAGCGATACTTCCGTGAAATAGCAGGTGTGTTCATTGTCTTTAGGACTTTGGGAACTCAAGCCAAGAAGTAACTTTTCAGGAAAATCATTCCTGTAGAGACGAGCCATGTGCCATATTTTCCCATCTTCTGAAAAATAACTGCCAAGAGTGGTGCCATCGGAGGATAATCTCATATAAACATGCGGACCTATAATTACCTGATGATTATTGTCATCGGAGGTACCTATTGTGCGAACCGACACCACTCGATGGTCACCATATTCATCCTGCTCGAAACATAGTTTTTGACAATGCGTGTCATTCTCGTATGCGTATAACACACCAGCAGAATATGTTCCGGTTTTAGTAAAGTTCGGCTGTACTTTAGCCGTGAAAGTGAAAGGCTTGGTGTTGTCAACCTCTGTGAAGATGACCGCAGAGCTATTGACAACGTTTCCATCCGGGGAACGGAAATAATCAGTTTGGGGACCGGCCACAAACTTGAGAGTGTCACCAAGAAGTGTGATACCATTCTCTCCCCCGTTTTTAGACTTTGTAAAACGGATTCCTCCTACATTGATATTGCATGTAGCGAGTTTAACGCTTTCCGTTGTAACTTTCTTGTCAGAACTTCCTGTTTTTTTCTCTGACTCTTTCTGGGTGCATCCAGTCATAGCAAGACTTGTGATGATTACGATAAATACCAATTTTTTCATTGCGATATTGATTTGATTTTTATTAAATTGCAACTTCCTTGTGATTTATTTGCGGTTGCAAAATTAGATTGAATATAAGATGTGCGCAATACTGATTTCTAACCAATTTTCGCATCAATAGCAATATAAACCGATTTTTATTTGCTGAATATCAATCCTCTACGACCGACAACTAACGAATTTTCAGGAACATCCTGAGTTATGGTACATCCATGTGACAGTACACATCCATTTCCGATGCGGAAACCACCAGCGACAATTATAGTCCCTGTGCCGAAAGAGCAATGATTGCCGATTCTTGTTCCAGGAAACAGAATAAGTTCTCCACCTATAGTATTATCATCTCCGATATAGATGTCATCACCTTCTCCTGTGCAATAAATATAAGCCCCGTTTGCAAGAGAAACACCTTTGCCAAAGTGAATTGGAACGGAACTAAAAATACGTTCAAATCCATTGTGCACTACCGTTATACCTGCTTCAATTTCTAATATACCAGCTGATTTGTTCATACAGATATTTTGCTTTTGTTATATGAATGCAAAATTAAGAACCAATAGCAGCTGGTGCAACACTGATTTCTAACCAATCATGAAGTAGGCATGCACATTAGATAAGGTTCATTCTTAATGCAATTTCTACTGCGGCTGCGGTATTGGCAACTTTTAATGTTGCCAATATATCCTGACGGTGACGATTGACAGTAAAAATAGATATGTTTAAGTTGCTGGCAATCTGTTTGCTTGGCACTCCTTTGGCTATTAACGACAGTATTTCAAGTTGCCGGCGGCTGAGAATTTTACGGTCACTCGCTTCGTATATGTCTCGTCCAACCGTTTCCCCGGTCAATAGATTGACAATAATTCCGTCTTGTCGGTTATGGGAAACGGGGTACGGAATGTAAGTGCATAGACCGAATAAAACACTTCCGTTGGCACTACAGCTGAAATATCTCGTTGTATGGAGTATTTTGACTTTTTTATTGCCTCCGGTTTGGTAAAAACTGAGGATGCATGAAGCGGAAAAATCGGTCCTTTCTCTGATTGAAAGTTCTTTTATAAAGTTGAAGAAACGAAGCTCCAGTACATGGCGTTCAATAAGTTCGTCTTCTTTTGCATGGCAGAATACTATGTCCTCAAAGGCAGAATTACGGTCTACCATATATTCTGGAAGATTCATTATAGTTTGACCGAATTTCCCGGAATAAATATGACATTCGTTATTTTGAAAATCTGACACAACAGCTATACCTTCTGTTGCAAGTGCATAACCGCTTGCACACGCTCTTGCTTGGGCGAGTAATATCTCTCTGTTATCCGAGGTTTCAAACTGTTGCTCTGTCAAAAGCGATTTTAGTTCATGTTCTTTCTTCATCACGAATTGAATTGGTTATTATTCACCATTGTGGCAGTAAGAGAATACAACTAATTTTGCAACGAAGATACGAAATATCAATGATTTAACCAATAGAAAACGTAAATATAATAACTGATAATCAATAAAACAATTCATAATATGGAACAACTACGATTCTTATTTACCATAGCCGTACTATTGGCATCCGTGATAATTACTATCGCGCAGTACTTGATTCAAGGTACTTCAATCTTTTAATAATAGCCCAACAAAGGTGACTACTACATTCTGAGAATTTTGTATTGTATTTATATGCCGATTTAATGATGACGTATATTCAAAAAACAGTAGCATGTGGCTATTTGCTAATAACATTGTTTATTGGCTGCATTGCTTATATTTGGTATGGCGAATGGCAAGAAGTGGAGGCGTTGGAGTTAGACAACCAACAGATTGACAAGTTACGAAAAGAGATAAATGATGTACATATCCAACTTATAGAAAATTCCTTATTGGGTGAAACTATATTGGAATGGGGCAATGATGATTTAGGATATTACCACGTTCAGCGTATGGTAATAGACAGTATGCTGTGCCGTTTCAAAGCTATCTATCCAGCAGAACGTATTGATAGTGTACGCCTTCTTCTCGAAGATAAGGAACGGCAGATGCACCGAATCGTACAGGTACTTGAACAGCAACAAGCCATCAACGATAAGATAACCAGTCAAGTGCCTGTAATCGTGCAGAAGAGTGTGCAGGAACAGCCCAAGAAATCCAAGCGCAAGGGTTTCTTGGGCATCTTTGGCAAAAAGGAAGAAGCGAAACCAACTGCGACTACTACAATGTTGCGTTCCCTTAATCGGAATATGATAGCTGAACAACAGGCACAAAGCCGCCGTTTATCGGAACATACCGACAGTCTTGCCGCACGAAATGCGGAACTCAACAGACAATTGCAAGGACTGGTAGTTCAAATAGACGAGAAAGTTCAAGCAGACTTACAGAAACGGGAAGCGGAAATAGCCGCCATGCGTGAAAGGTCTTTTATTCAGATAGGTGGCTTGACAGGATTCGTTGTTTTGTTATTGATAATCTCTTACATAATTATCCACCGAAATATCACCCGTATCAAACGATACAAACGAGAAACTGCGGATTTAATCGGACAACTCCAAAAATCGGTTGAACAGAACGAGGCACTGATAAATTCTCGCAAGAAAGCTGTGCATACCATCATCCATGAACTGCGCACACCTTTAACCGCAATAATCGGTTATACCGCGTTGATGGAAAAAGGGAATGATGCGGATAAAAAAGAGCGATATGTCCGTAATATCCGGCAATCCTCCGACCGTATGCGCGAAATGCTCAACACCCTGCTGAGTTTCTTCCGGCTGGACAATGGCAAGGAGCAGCCGAATTTCTCTCCTTGCCGGATTTCGGCAATCACGCACATTCTTGAAACGGAGTTTACGCCCATAGCCATGAACAAAGGACTATCGCTGACAGTGAAGAACGTATGTGATGCCGTTGTGCTAACTGACAAAGAGCGAATAATCCAAATCGGGAACAACCTGTTGTCAAACGCCATCAAATTCACTGATAGCGGTGGTGTATCTTTGACGGCTGATTATGATAACGGTATTCTGAAAATTATCGTCGAAGATACGGGCACAGGAATGACCAACGAGGAACAGCAACGCGTGTTCGGCGCGTTTGAACGTCTGTCAAACGCCGCCGCAAAAGACGGCTTCGGACTGGGACTGTCCATCGTTCAGCGTATCGTGACAATGCTCGGCGGCACGATATGGTTGGAGAGCGAGAAAGGCAAAGGCAGCCGTTTCACAGTGGAAATACCCATGCAGACAGCCGGGGAACTGCCGGAAAGGATAAATCAGACAAGGATTCATCATGACCGTGCATTCCATGATGTGATTGCCATCGACAATGACGAGGTACTTCTCCTGATGCTTAAAGAAATGTATGCACAGGAAGGCGTACACTGCGACACCTGTACCGATGCTGCGGAACTGATGGAAATGATACGCCGGAAAGAATACAGCCTGCTTCTGACGGATTTGAACATGCCGGAAATCAACGGCTTCGAGCTGTTGGAACTGCTGCGCACCTCCAACGTTGGCAATTCAAAGACTATCCCGGTAGTCGTGACAACCGCTTCGGGCAGTTGCAGCAAGGAGGAACTTATGGAACGTGGTTTCTCCGGTTGCCTGCTCAAACCGTTCTCCATATCGGAACTGATGGAGGTTTCAGACAAATGCGCCATGAAAGGCAACCGGAATGAAAAGCCGGATTTCACTTCTCTGCTGTCATACGGCAATGAAGCCGTCATGCTGGATAAACTGATAACGGAAACCGAAAAGGAAATGCAGGCAATCAGGGAAGCGGGTCTAAAGAAAGACCTTCAGGAACTGGATGCCTTGACACACCACCTGCGAAGTTCATGGGAGATACTCCGTGCCGACCAGCCGTTAAGGGAACTATACAAATTGCTTCATAGCGATGGCACACCTGACGATAAAACAATTGGCAATACCATAAAATCCGTGCTGGATAAGGGTTCGGAAATCATCCGGCTGGCAAAAGAAGAAAGGAGAAAATACGAAAATGGATAATACAAAAATCATCGTGGTGGAGGACAACATCGTATATTGCGAGTTTGTCTGCAACCTGCTGGCACGCGAGGGATTCCGCACCGTGCAGGCTTTCCACCTCTCAACCGCGAAGAAATATCTGCAACAGGCCGCAGACGGGGACATAGTAGTTTCCGACCTGCGCCTGCCCGACGGCAACGGTATCGACCTGCTGCGCTGGATGCGCAAGGAAGGTATGATGCAGCCGTTCATTATCATGACCGACTATGCCGAAGTGCATACGGCGGTTGAAAGCATGAAACTCGGCTCGCTGGACTACATACCCAAGCAGCTTGTGGAAGACAGGCTCGTCCCTCTGCTCCGTACCATATTAAAAGAACGGAATATCGGACGAAGCCGTATGCCCCTGTTCTCGCGTGACGGCTCGGCGTTCCAAGCCATCATGAAGCGGATAAGGCTGGTAGCCCCCACCGACATGAGCGTGCTGATATTCGGGGAGAACGGCACGGGCAAGGAGCATATCGCCCACCTGCTGCACGACAAGGGCAAGCGGGCAGGAAAACCGTTTGTGGCTGTGGACTGCGGTTCGCTCACCAAAGAGCTTGCGCCGTCTGCTTTCTTCGGACACGTCAGAGGGGCGTTCACGGGTGCGGACAGTGCCAAGAAAGGCTATTTCCATGAGGCGGAAGGCGGTACGCTGTTCTTGGACGAGGTGGGCAACCTTGCACCGGAAACCCAGCAAATGCTTCTGCGCGCCATACAGGAGCGGCGATACCGCCCGGTAGGTGACAAATCTGACCGTAGTTTCAATGTCCGCATCATCGCCGCCACCAACGAGGATCTGGAGAAGGCGGTCCATGAAAAGCGTTTCCGGCAGGACTTGTTGTACCGTCTGCATGACTTCGAGATAACCGTCCCGCCGTTGCGCGACTGTCAGGAGGACGTCATGCCGCTGGCTGAGTTCTTCCGTGAAATTGCGAACCGGGAACTGGAATGCGATGTCACCGGCTTTGACGGGGAAGTCCGAAAGACATTGCTGACCCATGCGTGGCCGGGCAATGTCCGCGAGCTTCGTCAGAAAATCATGGGTGCGGTGTTGCAGGCACAGACGGGTCTTGTCACGAAAGAGCATCTGGAACTTGCCGTGACGAGGGCGACCTCACCTGTCAGCTTCGCCCTGCGCAGCGATGCGGAAGACAAGGAGCGTGTCTTACGCGCGTTGAAGCAGGCGAACGGTAACCGCAAGGTTGCCGCCGAACTGCTCGGGATAGGACGTACGACACTGTACAACAAACTGGAAGAATATGGATTGAAGTATAAATTTCAGCAACCATAGCCGGTAATTCGCTGAATTTGTATGATTTTGATTATCAGAATTTGGTTAATTCTCAAAATAATATTATCTTCGCATTGAGCTATTTGAAATGATTGGGAATCATGCAAAATGATGAAGGCAGGTGGTTTCTAATCCATTACCTATACCTCTATTATTAGTTTGCAATTTATTGATAATCAAGCATACATTAGTTAGTGCAACAAATGTGAAAACAGAAAAGACGAACAAGTCCCGTACAAGCTCGTGGGTGGCGTTCTTCATCGGTGCGTCCATGAGCGTCTGTATCTCCGTTTGGGTGAGGTAGCCCCTATCCACGCTTTCGGGAGAGTTGATATATCCGGCAAAGGGATTGAACGGCAAACGCCCGTTGTTCCTTGCAATGGAAACGATGTGTTTCAACACAATCATGTAGCCCCACACGGTATTGGTGCGGCATTTCTTCTCCGTGCGCAGAAAATACTCGAAATCGTTGATGAACGTGAGGTTGAGTTCCTTTAACGGAATATCCTCACGCCTGTAGGTATGGGGCAAAAACTCCCGAATATGGTTGCAGACCGTCCGATAACGGGTAAATGTACCCTGCGCCCTGCTGTGCCCGACTTTCTTCTCAAACTCGGCGTTGTGCTGCTCGAACAGTTTCAGCAAAGTTTCCTGCTTGACGCCGATACCGAGATAGGCGTCTTTGAGTTTGGCGGCGGTAACATAACCGTCCGTCTGCATTAACTCTTGATAGCGGCGGTTTACCTCCACACGGATTTTATCTACCGCAAGGTTGATTTTCTGTGCTTCGACGCTCTTGCCCGAAGCACGGCTGTTCTTCACGTCCCACAACCGTGGGGGAACGTCCATCTTGCAACTGAACTGTTTAATCTCGCCGTCCACCGTGATACGGCACATTAAAGGCAGGTTGCCGTTCGGCTTCTCGCTGCCTTTCTTCACGTAAAATAATACCTTGAATGTACTACGCATAACTCACTCCTTTTTTTGATTACAAAATTAGTTATTAGTGAGTTACCGACAGCTATGTAAATCTACGCAAAACGCAGAAACAGAACTGTTTAGCAAGAAATCTGCACCCGTTACGGGAGTAACGAGGTGGTAACTGAACTTCTGCACCGTTTGGCTTCGAGGTGGTATTTCGTTGGCTCTGTCCCATAGAAAAACAAAGCGTAACGAACGCTCTATCAGCTAATTCGCTACGCTTTGCCCAAATTTACTTTTTCGCTATGTGTTTATTTTATGTAATCACTCATTTTTTTTAAATATAGGCAATAGGTTATAGCATAAGACTTTCCATGTCGTCAAATGGCTAAATACAACGTTAAAAAAAGTCGTTCAGTCC
>OLNQ01004451.1_pt1 | contig 10488 bp, 8 predicted proteins | sample 1672821 | NCBI WGS metagenome assembly OLNQ01 (sample SAMEA3136727, study PRJEB25190) | human gut metagenome | biome: human gut; feature: human-associated habitat; material: faeces | place: Austria | collected 2013
CAATACAGAACGAAATCAGATTTTCAAACACCGCAATTACGGTTGAGAAACACGCAAAGGTCATAAACATAAAGAACAGCGTACCCCAAATTCTGCCGCCCGCCATATTTACAAATACATTCGGCAGTGTAACAAATATAAGAGCAGGACCTTGATTCGGTTCAACTCCGTATGAAAAACAGGCAGGGAAGATGATAAGTCCTGCGGTGATAGCGACAAAAGTATCAAGTATGCAAATTTTAATTGATTCGCTCGGCAAAGTTTTTTCTCTTGTCATATAACTGCCTAAAATTTCCATAGAAGCAATGCCAAGGCTTAGTGTAAAGAATGCCTGGCTCATTGCTGATGTAATTATATGTCCGATTCCGATTGACTGCACTTTTTCTAAATCAGGCACAAGGTAAAACTTTATGCCCTCGGCAGCACCCGATAAAGTAAGACTGTTTATCGCAAGAATAATAATCAGCGCAAGCAATAAAATCATCATAACCTTGCTGACTTTTTCAATTCCGTTTTGTATGCCTTTGCTGCACACAAAAAATCCTGCAATAGCCATAACAGCCATCCATATTATCATCTCAACAGGATTAGACATCAGATTTGAAAATACATTGCCGACCTGTTCCGCTGTCATTCCGCTTTCAAATGTACCCGTTGCAAATTTGAAAAAGTAGCTTAGCATCCAACCTGATACAGGTGTGTAGTACATCATAAGCAGATAGCAGCCGAGTATGCAGAACCAACCGTGAATGTGCCACTTGCTTTTTGGTTTTTCAAGTTTTTTGTATGCGAGTACGGCACTTTTTTTACTTGCTCTGCCGATTGCAAGTTCCATAGTCAGCACGGGTATGCCCATAATTACGAGGAACAGCAGGTAAAGGAGTACAAATATTCCGCCGCCGTTCTGACCTGTAACATAAGGAAATCGCCATACATTGCCGATACCGATTGCACAGCCTGCGCTGACAAGTATAAATCCGAGTTTGGATTTAAAATTTTCTCTTTCCATAAATAATCTCCTAAAAGGCAAAATACATTATAATTATATAAAATATTAATATACATTGTCAAGCAATTTAAAAATAAAGTATATAAAATAAGAATTATTATTATTTTACTTGATTTTTCCAAAATATGTGATATAATAAAGTAAAATAAGTAGTGATTACTAAGTTATCTGATTTAGCGTAATAAACTTTATTTTAGGGGGTTAAACAATGGATAAAGTTAATTTAAGAAAAATCGCAATAATAGGTTGCGGATTTGTAGGTTCGGCATCGGCTTTTGCGTTAATGCAGAGCAAAATGTTTTCGGAAATCGTGTTGATTGACGCAGACAAAGATAAGGCAGAGGGCGAGGCTATGGATATAAGCCACGGTATTCCTTTTGTCGGAAATATGAAAATCTATGCAGGTAGCTATGACGATATAGTTGACGCTTCAATTATTGTAATTACTGCCGGTGCGGGACAAAAGCCGGGTGAAACAAGACTTGACCTTGTACATAAGAATGTCGGAATTTTTAAGAGTATTATTCCTGAAATTGCGCATACGCCAATGGTCCTGCTGCCGGAAAAGGTAAATGCCGCGGCATATTGCTTGTGGTTGCAAACCCTGTTGATATTCTTACATATACGGCTCTTAAACTTTCGGGTTTTGAGGAGAACAGGGTTATCGGTTCGGGTACAGTGCTTGATACCGCAAGACTTAAATGTCAGCTCGGTGAGCATTTGTCGGTTGACAGTCAGAGTGTGCACGCATATATTATAGGTGAGCACGGTGACAGCGAAATTGCCGTATGGAGCAGTGCGAATGTTTCGGGTATTCCGCTTGATGATTTCTGCGAGATGAGAGGTCACTATAATCACGATAAATCGCAGGAAAATATCGCAGAAAAGGTTAAAAACAGTGCCTATGAAATAATTGCGAAAAAGCGTGCTACATATTACGGTGTTGCTATGGCGGTAAAGAGAATTTGCGAGGCAATTATCCGTGACGAAAAATCCATACTTCCTATTTCTTCACTGATGCACGGCGAGTTTGGTATTGACGATGTAGTGCTTAGTATGCCGTCGATTGTGGGTGCAAACGGTATTGAAACTAAAGTTCCGATTTCTCTTAGCGAGGACGAAGAAATCAATCTTAAGAAATCTGCCGATACTTTGCGCAGTATTCTTGATGATTGCGAAATTTAAAAGCAGAGTAAAAGGTGGCTGAAAATTCAGTCACCTTTTTGCTTTTATACTTAATTGTGAGATAGGTTATAATGAATTTTTATGATAGTATGATAATTAGGGGATAGCGTAGTGTTTCGTTATGCAATTAAAAAATTTCCCAATACTATAAATCCCAAATAACCTCTTACAAATCAGTTTCTGTATCAAGCAAAACAAAATGATTTTTTCTGTAGTCTAAAATACCGTCTGATTTCATTTTGCTAAGTTCTTTAGAAAGAGCACTGCGGTCGAGATTTAAGTAATCTGCCATCTGCTGACGGTCAAACGGTATTTCAAAGTCTGTAGAATCGGCTTTTACCGATTCTTCCGACAGATAGGCAAGAACTCTTGTACGCACTGCTTTTGATGAAGTGCAAAAAATTCTTCGTGAAAGAGCAAGATTTTTTTGAGCCGAAAGCATAAGCAGACTGTTCATAAATTTCGGGTACCACGGCTGATTGCTGTTTTCCGGTTTAAGAGCGTTTTTTAAATTTATAAATAAAATTTCGCAACATTCGGCGCATACAACATCGACCATCATCGGAGTTTGCGAAAGAGCATAGGTTTCCGCAAAAATTTCTCCTTCGTTTGCATAACTGATTATACTTTTATTGCCCCATATATCAATGTTCTCTATAATGACATTTCCCGAGAGCACAATTCCTACGCTGTCTATAACATCTCCCATATGATAAATATGTGTGTTTTTTGCATAAATGCGTTTTTTCATAAATTTACTCTTGTTCATTTGAGTAATTTCCTGTTCGGACATATTTTTAAATAAAAGTATATCACAAAATTTCATAAAAGCCTCATTTCGTTGCTATAACAACATAATTTCTTTTCTGATTATATTATAATTTATTTGCAAAATCAATACGGAGGTATTTAAGATGATAAGAAGAATTATAAATATAGATGAAGAAAAGTGTAACGGTTGCGGTGCTTGTGCAAATGCCTGTCACGAGGGTGCGATTACAATGGTAAACGGTAAGGCTAAACTTTTGCGTGATGATTATTGCGACGGACTCGGTGACTGTCTGCCAACCTGCCCTACGGGTGCGATTTCTTTTGTTGAGCGTGAGGCTCTCGCATATGATGAAGAGGCGGTAAAAGCCAATATGAAGAAAAAGTCAGAAACATTCGGCGGCTGCCCCGGACACAGACTGCAGACATTTAACAGAGAAAGCTCTAAAAATACTGCTTTTTCGGAAGATGTAAAAATGCCGTCACACCTTGGTCAGTGGCCGTGTCAGATAAAACTTGTGCCTGTAAATGCTCCGTACTTTGATGGCGCAAAGCTGCTTATTGCCGCCGACTGCACAGCATATGCTTATGCGCAGATGCACAATGATTTTATGCGTGGGAAAATTACACTCATAGGCTGCCCTAAACTTGACGATATCAATTACAGCGAAAAACTTGAAAGTATAATTACAAATAACAATATCTGGAGCGTAACCGTAGTTCGTATGGAAGTACCGTGCTGCGGAGGACTTGAGTACGCCGTAAAAAGAGCGTTGCAAAACAGCGGAAAGTTTATACCGTGGCAGGTTGTTACAATTTCCACTGACGGTAAAATTTTAGATTAAATAATAAATTTCAACTAAAGCCTTTACATTTGTAGAGGCTTTTTTATGTAGGCGGGGGAGTGCAGATTTCGATTATTCGATTAAATTTAAAAACGAATATTCACGGAATAAAACGGTATAATATTTTCAAGGACTGCCCATTCGGACAGCCCTTGAGTAAAATTTATCAGCTTGCGTTTTTAATCTGTAATCTTAACTTATCAGAAATCATAGCAATAAATTCGCTGTTGGTTGGCTTGCCTCTGTCGTTGTGGATAGTGTAGCCAAAGTAGGAATTAAGCACATCAACATCTCCTCTGTCCCAAGCAACTTCAATTGCATGGCGAATTGCTCTTTCAACTCTGGATGATGTGGTTTCGTATTTCTTTGCTACAGACGGATATAATTGTTTTGTAACCGCATTGATTATTTCGGGATGTTCAACCGACATAATAATTGAATCCCTTAAATAGTGATAGCCTTTGATGTGAGCGGGAACGCCGATTTCGTGCAAAATTTCAGTTACTTTAAGCTCAATGCCGAATGCGTCAAAAGTTACGGGATTTCCGATGAAACTTTCTTTACTGCGCTTTGTCATATTTACTATATTCTGACAAAGTTCTGAAATGTCATACGGCTTGAGTACAAAATAAGACGCTCCCGAATTCATAACCTGCTGTTCGAGAATTGCGTTGTGGAATGATGAGAATACTATGAAAAGCGGAGCTTTAAGTTTATCTCGTCTTACACTGCGCATTACGCCTATTGCGTCAAGTCTGGTCATAAATGAATCCATAAGGACTACATCCGGCTGTTCTGCCTTAATTCGGTTCAACAGTTCTTCTCCGTCTTTTGAGCAGAAAGCAGGCGTAATGTTGTAATTTTCCATTGTTGCATTGCTTTCCTGCGAAAATTCGGATGCTTCTTCTGTGATGATGAGTTTGATTGCTTTTTCCATTGATTATTTCCCCCAGTAATTTTTCTATGAGATTATATTACCATAAATTGGTAATTTTGGCAATACTTTCCAAGCAAAAAAATTCAATAAATAATAAAATTTTTTTGGTTAAAATAATTAACTGCCAAAAATCAACGGATTTAGCTAAATTATTTATAATTTTGCATCATATTACCAACATATATTCCGTAACCCTCGTTAGTGGAGTTTACAAAAACATGGGTAACAGCGCCTACAAGCTTACCGTCCATAACAATAGGACTGCCGCTCATACCCTGAACAATACCGCCCGCTTTATCAAGTAATTCTTCATCAGTTACTTTAAGCGTAAAACTTTCGGCAGAGTTTGTGTTTCTGCTTATGCTTGTAATTTCAATGCTGTATGCTTTCGGCGTATTGCCCTCAAGAGTGGTATAAACAGTCGCTTTACCCGTTTTCAGTTCGGATTCTTTTGCAACTTCAAGTTTTTCTTTATTTTCTGTAAGCGAAGTATCAAATGTGCCGTATATTCCGATGTCGCAGTTATCGGTAATTTTTCCTATAACTTTGTCGGAGAAATATCCGTTTAGACTGCCGGGGGAGCCGTTTGTGCTTTTTGTCACACTGCTTATTTCCGCTATAACCGCTTCACCCGAGGCAAGCGGCATAAGCGTGTAAGTGTCGCAGTCGCAAATGCCGTGACCAAGACCCGCAAAGTAATTTTCGCTTTTGTCATAATAGGTTACAGTGCCTATGCCTGCACTGCTGTCACGCACCCAAGCGCCTATGAGATAATTGCCGGCCGTGTTTTTTATAGGAGTTATCTCTTTTGTAAGAGTTTTGTTGTCACGCTCAAAGGTTACTTCAAGGGTATTTCCGTCTGAATTAAGCGCAGCTTCCCGCAGTGTTTCATTGCTTGTAATTTTAGTACCGTTAATTTCCTTTATAATATCACTTTCTTTAAGTCCGCCTTTTTTTGCGGGACAAACATATTTACTGCCGTCAAAATAACTTTCGAGTTCAACTATCATAACACCGTCCGAATACATTTTAAGTCCGAACGGTTCACCGCCGAGATAGACATATTCCGGCAGTTCTCCGCTGTTGCAGGGAATAGCAGTGGCAGAAAGTGAAATAATAGCTGTAAGGGCAACTGATAAAAATTTATTAAAAAATTTAAAAAAAATCAAAAAAATCACCTACTTTCCGTTGCCATTCTTAGTTTTTGCATTTATAATATAAGAAAACAGGATTTTTTATTATTAAAAATTTTTTTGGAAGATAAAAAGTAATTAAAGCAGTTTGTAAGTCAAAAATGTTATTATTTTTATAAATTAAAAAATTTTGCATTGAAAGGAATTAGAATGGATACTAATTTAAAAGGACTTACTTCGCAAGAGGTAAGTCGCAGAGTAGCGGAAGGTAAGATAAATATTACCTCAAATTTAAAAACAAAATCAATCGGCAGAATATTCAGAGATAATATTTGTACTTTGTTTAACGCAATCAATGTTGTGTTGCTTGCGGCGCTTGCGTTTGTCGGCTCTTACAAGAATATGCTTTTTATCGGCATTATGATTGCCAACACAACAATCGGTATAGTGCAGGAAATTCGTTCAAAGAAAAGTGTAGATAAACTGACTATCCTTTCCGAAAAGAAAGTTACTGTCGTGCGTGACGGCAGAGAGTGCGAAATAAGCAGAGATGAAATTGTACAGGACGATGTGGTTGTTCTTTCCAGAGGCTCGCAGATTCCCGCCGACTGTATTGTGTGTGAGGGCGAATGCAAGGTAAATGAAAGCCTGCTTACAGGCGAATCGGATCTTATAGAAAAAAAGGTCGGTGACGAACTGCTTTCGGGCAGTTTTATCAGTCTTGGCAAATGTTACGCAAAGGCAAACAAAGTCGGCGCAGAAAGCTATGCGGCAAAAATTAACGATGAGGCAAAGTACATAAAGAAAGTTAATTCGGAAATTTTGCGTTCCTTTAATTTTATTATAAAAATATGTACTTTTATTCTTTTTCCCGTAGGCATCGCTTTCTTTATAAGACAGTTTGGTATCAATGACGGCGATTTGCAGGCTACTGTTGTAAGTACGGTTGCGGCTTTGCTCGGTATGATTCCTAAGGGTATGATTTTGCTTACAAGTTCCGTGCTCGCTGTTTCTATTATACGATTGACACGGAAAAAGGTGCTTGTGCAGGAGATGTATTGCATAGAAACTCTCGCAAGGGTTGATGTACTCTGCCTTGACAAAACGGGCACTCTCACTACCGATGAGATGAATGTTACTGATGTTATCACTATGTGTAATAAGGAAGAAATCGGCACGGCGCTTGCCTCAATCGCAAAATATTCCGACGACAAAAACGCAACTTTGCTTGCAATTGAAAAGTACGCAAAAGGACAAAAGCATATCGGCTGTAAAAAATTCTATCCGTTCTCGTCCGAAACCAAGTGGTCGGGCGGCGATTTTGATAACGGTAAATCCTATGTAATGGGTGCTGCTGAATTTATATTTAAGGATAAGAATAAGTATAAAGAGGTATTTGATACCATTGAAAGCATTAACGATACGGTAAGAATTATTGTTCTTGCCTCTTCCGAAAAGTCGCTCGGTAACGGTTTGCCCGACGATATTACTCCGCTTGCCGTTGTTCTTATTAAAGATAAACTCCGTGAAAATGTAAACGATACCATAAATTATTTTAAAGAACAGGGAGTGGCACTTAAGGTTATTTCGGGCGACAGTGTAAAAACCGTTCAGAATATCGCAAAAGATACGGGCATAACAGGTGCGGAAAACGCAATTGATATGACTACTGTAAAAACACAGGAAGAACTTGAAAAAGCGGCGGAAAATTGCAGTGTGTTCGGCAGAGTTACTCCTCAACAGAAAAAACAGCTTGTAATTGCGCTTAAGAAAAAAGGTCATTCTGTTGCTATGACGGGCGACGGTGTAAACGATGTGCTTGCATTAAAAGAGGCAGATTGTTCAATCGCAATGGCGGCAGGAAGTGACGCCGCAAGAAATGTGTCACAGCTTGTGCTCGTTAATAATGATTTTGCATCAATGCCGGGTGTTGTGGCAGAGGGCAGACGAACAATCAATAACCTCGAACGCAGTTCGGCTTTGTATATTGTAAAAACAATTTATACAATCATACTTTCGGTATTCTTCATATTCTTTCATATGCCATATCCGTTTGAACCTATTCATTTTTCACTTGTCGGTGCTCTTACGGTAGGTTTGCCGTCCTTTGTGCTTGCTTTGCAGCCTAATAAAAACCGAATTAAAGGTAATTTTACCTACAATATAATTGCAAGAGCGGTGCCTGCCGCATTCTGTACCGTTCTCAATATCATAGGTATGGCTGTTATTACTAAGTTTACAACGCTTGCACCTGACGAGTATTCTACAATATGTGTATATATGACGGCATTGTGTGCTTATATGCTCATCTTAAGACTTTCATATCCGTTTAATGCATTGAGAATTGCTATGCTTACTGTGTCGGCGGTCGGCATTGTGCTCGGTTGTGTATTCTTTGCCGGATTCTTCTCGCTTGTATGGCTTTCGGTTGACGGACTTATTTTGTTCGGTTTGCTGTCGGCATTTACAATTGTATCATTCAATCTTCTTTATAATTATGCCGAAAAGCTGATTGAGAAAAATAAAAACAAATATAAATAAGAAAGGGGTTGAAAGTGTGAAAATTAAATTACCGACCGATGTCAGAATGATAATTGACAGATTTGAAAAAAACGGTTTTTCCGCATATGCGGTGGGCGGCTGTGTGCGTGATTCTTTACTGCAAAAAGAGCCAAATGATTGGGATATTTGTACCGATGCTTTGCCGCAGGATATTCTTCACCTTTTTTCTGATTTTCATACTTTCGACACTGGAATAAAGCACGGTACTGTGTCTGTAGTGATAAATTCTTTCGTGTATGAAATTACAACTTTTCGCATTGACGGAGAGTATTTCGATAATCGTCACCCCGAAAAGGTAGAATTTACGGATGATTTGGTTACGGATTTGTCACGCAGAGATTTTACCGTAAACGCTATGGCTTACAGTGACCGTACAGGTCTTGTAGATCCGTTTGACGGTGCATACGACCTTGAGCTTATGGCGGTGCGCTGTGTAGGTAATCCCGTTGGGCGCTTTACCGAGGACGCATTGCGTATTATGCGTGCTCTGCGCTTTGCCTCGTGCTATAATATGGCAATAGAAAAGCATACCGCCAATGCAATTTTTGAATGTAAAAAACTTTTGAATAATATTGCCGCCGAACGCATAACTGCCGAGTTCAACAAACTTGTATGCGGAGAAAACTGTGAGTACATAATGCGCAGGTTTAAAGATGTGTTTGCGATATTTTTGCCTGAAATATCAATTATGTTTGGGTACGAACAACATACCAAACATCATAACAAAACGCTTTGGAGACACACCACCTGTGCAATGACAAATATCGACCCGACTCCGCTTTTGCGAATTACCATGCTTTTTCATGATTTGGGCAAACCTATGGCTTGCAAGCGTGACCCTGACGGTACGGCTCATTTTAAGGGTCATCCAAAATTCAGCGCAGTAATGGCAGAGCAAATACTTGAGCGACTTAAGTATCCACGGGATTTTATAGACGATTGCGTAACGCTGATTGCGTTTCATGATGTAAGGTTTACAGGCAGTAAACCGCAGATAAAACGAGTAATGAACAAAATCGGTGAAACTGATATGCGCAGGCTTTTAAAGGTGCAGTATGCCGATTTAACGGCACAGTCTATGTACCTTAGAGATGAAAAAATGAGCAAGTATAATCTTGCCTGTGCCGCATTTGAAGAAGTTATAAAGGAAAAGGATTGTTTTACGCTGAAACAGCTTGATATTAACGGTCACGATTTGATAAAAACAGGAATTACCGACGGCAAACAAATCGGAAATATCCTTGATAAATTGCTCGGTATGGTGATTGACGAAAAAATCGAAAATAAAAACTCAATCCTTATGCAGAAAGCAAAAGAATTGAGCGGAATAGATTAATTATATTGCAAACAAAAACCGCAGATAAGTGTCGGCTTATCTGCGGTTAAATTGTTTTTAATCATCATCATACTCGTTATCGGGAGTAATGTTTATCATTTGAGATTCGTTTGAAATTTTCTTTGCATAGTGCCCGATTGTAGCGATAAGTGTAAGTCCTGAAATGCCCTCATATACAAGAGCGATTCCTAAAATAATCATAATTATATCCGCAAAGAAACCGGGAAAGATAATTGTTGTAATCGCAAAAATTATAATAAGTGCGGAAACCACAAAACTTATCCACCAATATTTTACTCCGAGCGACTTTAACTGAAACGACCTTTTAATATCAATGGTACTGTCAACGATAATCAAAATACCGATTATTGCGAATATCATTCCTAAAATCGACTGCGGAGAAATCAAGAAGAAAACTCCGAATGCGGTAGCCGCAATGCCGACAATCATTTCAAAGCCGAAAGACGCTTGTTTTGAAGTGAAATATGTTATGAGATTAAACAGTCCGTAAACCGTTAGCGCACCGCCGAGCGTATAGCAAAGCGCAATGCTTACCTTGTCGGGATAAAAAATCATAACAAAGCCGAGTACGATATAGGCAAGAGCCGAGATAATGGCGGTAGAAATTGCCTTGCCGTGTTTTTTATTTTTGCTTTTGCTCATTAATCAATCACCTCATCAGTCAATGCGCTTATCGCAGTAGTCGCACATCT
>OLNQ01004460.1_pt1 | contig 10466 bp, 6 predicted proteins | sample 1672821 | NCBI WGS metagenome assembly OLNQ01 (sample SAMEA3136727, study PRJEB25190) | human gut metagenome | biome: human gut; feature: human-associated habitat; material: faeces | place: Austria | collected 2013
GTCTCGTCTCACCGACTCGGCCAACGAGGGGCTCTCATTTAGCAAACCTTAAATAACCATTTAGAAACCCCCACACACCTTTGAGCTAGGTGTGTGGGGGCTTCTTTATTTCGAAGGCTTTCCCTTGTCTTTATGAGCGATTGAAATGTTTGCAGGCAAGCCTGACGTTGCGTACTCTGAAGAGCAGTGCCTTATGAGTGGCTAGATTACCTTTGCATTGTTCTATCCTCATCGAAGATTTGTTCTTGCTGTGAAGCTTGGGCTAGGGGCTGGAGTCTATGAGGATATACGGAGGTGGTCGCTTGAGGGTAAGTTTGTATCTTTGTCCCTATGAATGAACGTACAGAGAGAATAGAGACGACCGACTCGATCATAAAGCGTGAGTTGGTGACGCTCCCCGAGGAGCTGCGTGACCCTAGTCGCTATGAGGTGATGGCGCCTGTGGGGTCGTATGAGAGCTTGAGCGCTGCGATACGTGCTGGAGCAAATAGTATATACTTTGGCATTGAGGCGCTCAATATGCGGGCTAAGTCTGCCTACAACTTTACGACGGACGACCTCTATCGTATCGTGGAGACCTGCCGGAGGAGTGGCGTGAAGAGTTACCTGACGGTCAATACGATCATCTACGATGAGGACTTGACGCTACTCCGCGAGATCCTCTACCATGCGCAGCAGGCGCAGGTCACGGCGGTGATCGCTGCCGATGTGGCGACGCTGATGGAGGCGCATCGCTTGGGGTTGGAGGTGCATCTCTCTACGCAGCTTAACATTAGCAATTGGGAGGCTTTGCGCTTCTACGCACAGTTTGCCGATGTGGTGGTCTTGGCTCGTGAGCTGAACCTAGATCAGGTGGCGGAGATCAGACGTAAGATAGCTGAGGAGCAGATCGTCGGGCCATCGGGGAGGCTGGTGGAGATAGAGATGTTTGCCCATGGGGCGCTCTGTATGGCGGTCTCGGGCAAGTGCTATCTGAGTCTGCACCATCAAGCTACGAGTGCCAATCGAGGTAGCTGCGCACAGATCTGTCGTCGTGGCTACCGTGTCTACGATGATCGCCAAGGGGTCGAGCTGGAGGTGACGCACCCGAACATTATGTCGCCGAAGGATCTGAAGACGATCCACTTCATCAATAAAATGATGCTGGCGGGTGTCACGGTCTTTAAGATAGAGGGTCGCGCTCGTGGCCCAGAGTATGTCTCTACGGTGGTGCAGTGCTACCGCGAGGCTATCGATGCTGTCTGTGCAGGCACTTACGATGAGGCTCGGATAGCGCAGTGGGATGAGCGACTACGAGAGGTCTTCAACAGAGGCTTTTGGGATGGTTACTATCTCGGTCAGCGTCTGGGCGAGTGGACTCCTTTTGCGGGTTCTAGTGCTGTGCGGGAGAAGGAGTACGTGGCTCACATCGTTAAGTACTTTAGCAAGATAGGCGTGGCCGAGGTGGAGGTAGAGAGTGGCGAGCTGGCACTGGACGATCGCATTCTGATCATCGGGCCGACGACGGGTGTGGTCGATATGACGCTCTCGGAGATGCGCTACGAGCTGGAGCCGGTCTCTCGTGCCACCAAGGGGCAACGCATCTCTATCCCGGTACCGCGCAAGGTGCGGGCGAATGACCGGCTCTATCTCTTTAGAGAGCGTACGGAGGTACAGCACTTCAAGGGGTAGGGGAGTTATACAGAAGCATTTTTACAGAAGAGATACCTAGATCTATGAAACAACCAATCAAATATCAGTATGGTCTCACGCTCAAGGTGCGAGACTACGAGTGCGACCTCCAGGGAGTGGTCAACAATAGCAACTATCAGTGCTATATGGAGCACACCCGCCACGAGTTTTGGCTGGCACTGGGCGATAGCTTTGCTGAAATGCACGATTTGGGTCTTGACCTATTCGTCTACAAGGTCTCTATCACCTATCATCGCTCGTTGAGGAGTGGTGATACCTTTCACACGGCACTGCGTGCCAGACGTGAGGGAGCTAAGCTCATCTTCGACCAGATCATCGTACGTAGTGACGGTGTGAAGTGTGCCTCGGGTGTAGTTGAGGCGGTCGCTGTGCAGCATGGACGGACGACCCGTGGCGAGTGCTTCGACGATATTATGGCTCGTGCTGTGGCTTACAGTGAGAGCCACCCATATGACTTAACGATCCTCTAGCATATGGCTCAGCTCCTCTTCATTCTCTATCTCCTCTCTGTCATCGGAGGCATCGTTATCGTGCTCGGAGAGGAGCGTAGTGCTGTCTCTTCGATCCCGTGGATACTAGTTGTCATCTTTCTTCCTGTCGTGGGGCTCCTGCTCTACATCATCTTTGGCTACTCGCTGAGGCGCAAGCAGCTGATCGATGTGGAGGTGAGACAGGCGCTCTCGGATGCTCCTGTAGAGACTAAGTCGTTGCCTAGCACCGAGGCTGAGGAGGTCGCAGATCGTAAGCTCACGTCGCTATCCGCTCTCATAGAGCGACTGACCGATACACCGCTGACTACTGCTAATGAACTGACGCACTATGACGATAGCCGTGAGTGGCTCGTGGCTTGTCGTGATGCTATCGCACAGGCGCAGCACTATATCTACATCGAGCTGTACCGTATTGAGGAGGGTCCGTGGCTGGACGCTTTACTAGATCTGCTGGCAGAGCGCATTCAGGAGGGCGTGGCTCTCTACTGGCTCTACGATGATGTGGGGTCACGAAGTCTGAGTCGACGCTATCGCAAGCGAATGGAGCAGTTGGGCGGACAGGTTGCTGCCTTTCTCCCCGTACGCTTTCGACTGCTTACGAGTCGTGTAAACTATCGCAACCATCGTAACCTCGTGGTGGTGGATGGTGCCGTGGGCTTTACAGGAGGAAACGTGCTACTCTCGGAGCTACAGCACTTGCCTCAAGGGGCGCAACCTCTGGCGACGACTCATCTGCGTATCAGCGGACTAGCAGTACGACAACTGGAGTACAGCTTTGCGCTGGACTGGTACGTGGCAACGCAACAACTGCTCTCGCCACAGCAGAGCCTCTCGAAGGTGACGACAGCAGAGCCGATCAAGATGCAAATCTTCCCGACGCACCCTACGGACGACTTCCCCTCGCTAGAGATGATTCTCTCGCATGCCTTCCTGCAAGCTCGTCAGTCGCTCTACCTCGAGTCGCCTGTCTTGATCCCCACCAATAGCATACAGCAGGCGCTGATCTCTACGGCACTCTCAGGTGTACAGGTGCGGGTGATCCTACCTCGTCGTGGTCGTAGCTGGCTGGCGCCGAAGGCTTCGCACGCATTCTTTACCGATTTGCTGCGGGCTGGCGTGGAGATATACTACTATGACGGCCTACGTGAGGCTACTTATGCGGTGATCGATAAGGAGTGTGTGGTGACGGGAACACCGTACCTAGACTTTAGAAGCTTTGAGTACAACTTCGACTTGACCACCATTGCCTATTCAACGGAGGTCGCACAGCAGTTTGTCGATAGCTTTGAGACAACCCTTGCCCTCTGTCATAGGATAGCCCTACGACGCAATAGGTTGTGGAGACGTATCGCTCACGGCGTGATGCGTCTGCTTACACCTCTGATATAAGTAATTGCTTAGTGGCGGTAAGACGCTACTAGAGTGCGTAGATCCACGCTCCTGCGAAGCTGTCAGATAGAGCGGACACGGTACGACGTAGCTCGCCTGCACGCTCCTCAGAGGAGCTGATGCCTGCGATGACGAGACAGCGAGAGGACTCTTGGATAATCTGTAGAGAGACCCCTGCGGTCTGGGGTTGTTCTGCGGTTACCTCTTCGATAAAGCGCTCTGCACGCTTAGGTCCCTTGAAGACACCTACGACGATAGCGTGGCTTCCTTGCTGTAAAGCCTCGTCGTGCGAGATAACTAGAGACGAAGCTGCGCTATGCTTTGGAGTTGCAGAGACGATCTCCGTTTGTTTTGTAGCCTTGTCGGGTTGCGTGACAATAGTTGCGTTACCCGATGAGGCTTGCTTTTGCTCTGAGGTCACCACGCTCGCCTCCTCAAGCCAGCCGTAAGGGACGAAGCCGGCACTGTAACGATCGGGGTGACTGTCAGAGCTGATGGGTAGTAGGCAGAGAAGGCATATAGCTCCTGCAGCTGCCCAATTGGCCGCAGTCCGATTGATACGTATGGTCCAATACTTCCGATCACCCTTCGCCTCATTGGCAGGCTCGGTAGCGGTGTGCTCGATAGGGGAGACGGCTGGAAGCAAGCAGCTCTGGGGATAGAGCCCGTAAGAATGTATCGATCTCAGCCCTTGCCGCTCCTGTACGGGTGTAAAGAGTAGCTCGCCACTCTCCTGTAGCGTGAGGGTGCCGAGATTGGAGCCGATAGTTAGAGAGCCCGACTGATATAGCTGGTTCCTGATTACGGTCACATCGGAGTCTACCACGAGGCGCGCTCTGCGTACGGATAGTCCTAGGGTGCGTGCGTAGCAACTGTCTAGTATGCCGTCACGATCTACTAGAGATGCGTTGAATGAGATGCGCTGTCCTGCCGGCGTGATGATATTGAGATCCTTGTCATAGAGTGGAGGCGTTTGCTCCACGATGAAGGCTCCTATCGTGGGGAGTACGACGCAGTCGTGCAGTAGTAGAGCTTGCTCTAAGATATCTCCGATGCGATACATTGAGATGTACAGGCTAAGAGTGGATGATTACGAGTCGAGAGAGGCTACACAGCGTAGCACCCTCGAGGAAAGGGGTAGAAGACTCCCGCTCCTCACCACAAAGTTAAGCAATCTCCACGAACTGGAGTGTGTGGTGCGGAGCGGAAGTGCTAGAAGACATCGTTAAGTCTCTGGTTGCTAGTGGGCTCCTCGAGACCTAATCGTTCATCGAGGCGAGGAACTCTAGGTTGGTCTCCGTCAGCTCGATGCGCTGCTTGAGGAACTCCATCGCCTCTACCGTATTCATATCAGATAGGTGGTTGCGTAGGATCCACATACGCTGCAAAGTCGTCGAGTCTAGTAGGAGGTCATCACGACGGGTGCTACTAGCGAGGATGTCGATAGCGGGGAAGATGCGCTTATTGGAGAGGCGACGATCAAGCTGTAGCTCCATATTGCCGGCACCCTTGAACTCCTCAAAGATGACATCGTCCATCTTGGAGCCCGTCTCGGTCAGAGCCGTCGCTAAGATGGTGAGACTACCGCCATGCTCGATGTTTCGTGCAGCTCCGAAGAAGCGCTTAGGCTTTTGTAGGGCATTAGCCTCGATACCTCCCGAGAGGATCTTGCCCGAGGTAGGCTGTACCGTATTGTAAGCACGAGCGAGTCGCGTGATTGAGTCTAGCATGATGAGTACATCGTGACCACTCTCGACCATACTCTTAGCCTTGGCTAGCACTAGCTCAGCGAGCTTCACATGGTTGGCAGCTGGTTCGTCAAAGGTCGAGGCGACCACCTCAGCATTGACATTGCGAGCCATATCGGTCACCTCCTCGGGACGCTCATCGATCAGGAGAATGATCATATAGACCTCAGGATGATTGGCAGAGATTGCATTGGCAATGTCCTTGAGTAGCATCGTCTTACCAGTCTTAGGCTGGGCAACGATGAGTCCACGCTGTCCCTTGCCGATGGGGGTGACTAGATCCACGATGCGCATAGCGGTCTTGTCGTAGACAGCTGCGATGCCCTGAGACTCTAGCTTAAACTTCTCCTCTGGGAAGAGTGGTGTCAGCATGTCAAAGGAGACACGATCCAGATTTTCCTTCGGATGACGTCCATTGACGAGCAGGATGTTCTGTAGTAGGAAGTACTTCTCATTACCTTTCGGTGGACGTATGCTACCCTCGACGACGTCACCCGTCTTGAGGTGCCACTTTTTGATCATATCGGCTGGGACGTAGATATCGTCCGGTGAGGGGAAGTAGTTGTAGTCAGAGCTACGGAGGAAGCCGTATCCCTCTTGTGAAACCTCTAGCAGTCCGCTAGCAGTCAGTATGTCGGAAAAGTCGTACGAAGTCTCTTCCGCCTCCTCTTTACCTTTGTTGTTCTGTTGCTTACCCTTTTGCGCTGGTTCGTCAGAGTCTTCCTCTGCCGTTGTCTCTTTGTGGTCTTTGTGTGACTCGCTTAGTACCTCGCCAAGTAGTGAGTCCGCATCAGGGTGGGTAAAGACCATCGGCGTCTCCTCCTCCTGTTGCTGCTCCTCTGTCTCTTGCTTGGTTTGAGGACGCTTATCCTCCTTGTCAGACTGGTTCGTCTGCTCTTGGCGCTTGTTGTTGTTTCGATTGCTGCGCTCTTTATTATTGTTGTTGCGCTGGTTGTTGTTGTTGTTGTTGTTGCGCTTTGCGCCCTTCTCCTCAGACTGCGTAGCGGCTGCCTCCTCAACGATAGCGATAGCCTCTTGGCGATCTATCTCAGAGGGTTGGTTAGCTGCGTCTTGCTTATCCGTTTTAGTGGAGCGCTTGTTCTGTCGCGAGTTAGATTTTTTCTTTTGCTCTGGCTTGTTATTGTCGTCTTTAGCGTCCTTTTTCTCCTCTTTAGATCGGTTGTTGCGGGAGTTGCTCTGTCGTTCTTTGCGCTTGTTGCTCTGCTGCTGCTCTACGGTTTGGGTGGCTACAGCCTCTGCCTGAGCGTCTAGAATTTGGTAGATGACCTCTTTCTTTTCGGAGGCCATCTTGGTAATCTCTAGTTGGGAGGCAACCTCTTTGAGTTGCTCTTCCGTCATACCATTGAGATCTACGATGGTGTACTTCTGCATGATGTACTGATGTTATGCTGGATAAATGCACCTTACGTCTTGTTGCAAAGGGCTATCACGCTACAATGCTGAGCCTCGGAGAGCTACATGTGAGATGATAGAGGCAACGGAGTCAACGATCTAGCAGATGCTGTGGCGAGACAGCTGGCTAGCATACTCGGTCGACCTAAGTAAGGTGTGTAATGTGTGAATAGGCTGAGTGATGGGTCAGTCCTGTGTGATATGGGACGCTCTGCTCGGTCGTTATAATCTAGGTCGAAGCAGAGCCAAATCTACCTCTGTAGCAGATCGTAAGCCTCTCCGTACAAGCTGTATCGTATCGTGCAACTCTTTGTATCTGTACAGCTAGAGGGGAGTGCGTCGATCTAGTGACTCATCCTCTTCTAGAGACAAAGGTACGAAAAAGTGTTCAGATACAGCATCCCCCGTCTCTGTCTTCTAATCTCTAATCCCTCCTTTCATAAAAACATTGCTGTCCGGTAAGAGTCTTATATGGGTGAAACTAAAGTTTCATAGGTAGGACACTAGAGTTTCATAGGTGGGAAACTAAAGTTTCATAGGTGAGAAACTGTAGATGGGTCGAAATAGCGTAGTCGGACAGCCATAATAAAAAAAGGACGCACGGATCGCGCCTACCCCATGAGTGGGTGACACGTCCGTGCGTCCTGACGGGTTGCCTCCTATATAGTAAGGTTAGGAAGCTTGGATGTGAGCGCTACATAAGCACCTTACTTGACACAGACCTTTGCAGTGGTCGTGCCGATAGAGAGTAAGTATACGCCAGCCTGTGGAGCGGTGAGCGTGCAGAGCTTGTCGGCTACGACACGCTGCTCGATGAGACGACCTGCGTAGTCATAGAGGGCGATGGTGCCGAGCGCACTACCCGTATTGCTGGTCAGGGTAATCGTCTGACCCTCTAGGGCAATAGCTACATCTGCTGTGGCAGCTGTAGGCGCATCGATGGCGTTGCCCTCTTCCTCCTTGGCGTAGTAGGCTACGATGCGTAGATCCTTCGTTGCCTTGGTGGTGTACTCTAGTGAGCCGTCGACAGGGTTGATGCGCTCCTTATTGACCATCCAATAGTCTAGACGGTAGCCCTTGTCGGGCTCGACATAGACGCGGATGTCCATGTTCTCAGGCACTTTGCTCTTGAGCGCACTACGTACGCCACCTACCTCTAGGTAGATGGGGCCACCATTGCCCTCCTGTGATACATCGACCATATAGTAGACCTTGTCACGCTCGAAGATAACCTCGACGACGTAGTCCTTGCCAGAGATCACTTGCCACTGATTATTTTCAGCAGGCTTGGGTCCCTCCTTACCATTGACAACCCACTTCTTGACGTGGTAGTGCTCTGCGGGATGTGCCGTGAAGATGATTGTCTCAGACTCCCCGGCAGCTGTCGTAGCTCCTGAGTCGAGAGGCTGCCCCTTGTAGGTAGCTGTGATCGTACCTCCCACATTGTCTCGTACAGAGTAAGTGACCGTATAGGGACGATGGTCGAACTCAACGGTTACCTCTGTGGCAGCCTCGATGTTGAGCGTATACGTCTGGCTGTTTTGCTCTCCAGCGGTCATCGGGGTCTCTGTACCATTGACCTTAAAGCTCTTGACGACGTAGTCAAGATCAGGGTCTGCGGTAAAGGTGATAGCCGTATGCTCCTCGATCTCTGTCTGTGAGGGGATTGCGGTGCCGATAGCCATTGTGGCCGATAGCGTGCCGTGCTCTCCGATGACACGATAGGTGAGTAGATACTTCTTGATCTGTGGCTCAGTGCCTGGGATGGGGGCGATGTGGAATCCCTTCCAAACATTAGCCTCCTTGTAAGCCTCTTGCGCATCATTAGGTACGAAGAGATTGATGCTGCTGATGTCCGCAGGCTTGAGCCCATTGAAGGCTCTGATGTGAGCCTTAGGCGGCTGCACTGCCTCGACAGTAATATCTGTCAGCGCCGTACACTGAGCAAATGCGCCATACATAACCTCTGTCGTCTTGGCTCCGAGATACACTTTTGCAAGAGCCTTACAGCTGGCGAAGCAAGTGCTGGGTACGACAGCAACATTGGGTAGGCGCACCTCGGTGAGTCCAGAGCCAGAGAAGCTCTCCATACCTAGTGTCGTCAGTGTCTCAGGCCAGGGGAAAGAGGCGAGTGCCACACACTCTTTGAATGCGTAAGCACCAATAGTGGTCAGCGCAGGCATCGGGCTGAGCTTGGTCAGACGGCTACTCTGTGCAAAGGCACTATCGCATATCTTAGTGACTTGACTGCCGAGGAGGACCTCCTCCAGCTGAGCCATCTGAGCTAGTGCACTCTCGCCAACCACCTTGAGGGTGAGGGGGAGTGTCACCGTGCTAACGAGAGGCATATTGTAAAAGGCTCTGTCGGGTAGCTGATCCTCAGCAAAGGTCGCATCTGCGATGTTGATCTCTGTCAGATTGCCCATGTTGTCACGGATTGTCTGGCAGTCCTCAGCATTCATCGGACCCGATATCGTGATGGACTGGCACTTGAGGAGATCCATCCCCTGCATCAGCTTGGCTAGAGATCCAGCCTCGGTGAGCTGTACGACAGGGTGTACGGGGTCGTAGCTAGGCTGAGGCGTGCTGGCATCGCGGAAGGTGATGCGCATCACGGCACGATCCTTCTGTCCACGATCAGCGGTCTCACCGAGTACACCGATGAAGCCCTCGCTTATAGCTTTGTCTGTTGCTTTATTGATTGTGCGGACGGGCATCTCTTTGACATTCTTAGGATAGCTACAGAACTCGATATAGGATCTTCCAGCTCCATCAACGGCAGGCTTACTAGCCTTAGAGCGTACGGAGAGGAGGATAGACTGCCCTGTGTAAACAAAAGGCTTGTCGAGCTCTAGCTCTAGCGTGTGATAGTCTACGCCAGCCTTTGAGGTCTCGTGATTACCATTGATGGTCAAGTCCATCAGATCGAGCGTGATCGTCTTCTTCATGTAGAGATCCTGCTCGGCATTGATAGATAGCCAGTGATACTTGCCAGCTACTGGCTCAAAGTGGTCGTCGGATACGTTGGTGAGGTAGATCTGGAGGTCGTTGGTGTACTCCGTGTTGTAGGACTCGCCATCAGACAGATAGATCTGGAAGGCGAGCTTGGTGATCTCCTTGCCCTCTAGTCCTTGTAGCTCCGCAGCGGTGTAGATCTGCTGGGTGACGCTACTGAGGTAATCAAAGTCAAAGGGCGCCGTCTGCCCGATGCTCTGATTGAAGTGTGACGAGGGATTGGCAAAGTCTCCCAAGTCTATGGTCTGCGCCTGCAGCTGCCCGATGAGCGGGAGCAAGAGGCATAAGAGTAATGTGCTAAAACGTAATCGTTTCTGTTGCATAGATAGATGTTTATTTGAATTACAGGTGATCGGGGAGCATCGTAACTCATTGTTCCCCTTTATCTATGCAAAGTTACGGGTCATTCTCCTTGTCTAAAATACCTAACTGTGCTGATTTGCTCCAGGGCGAATACCTATATATGATTAATTGGGGTCCACGATGATTGTAGGGGAGTGAGGATCAGGGCTGACGCATTATATTCCTAGGACTAATGGTCAATCTCTATTGAGGGGCGGTAAGGTGAGTTCATAGCAAATGCTATACAAAGAAAGTCGTTTACGTCCTGAGCTCCCCTCCTCCCCCATTTGGCAGGAAAAGCAAATACTTACGTAGGGATTCCCAAATCTCTCGGTGGAAACTAAAAAATGCCCACGTAGGCGAGAAATAAAACTTC
>OLNQ01004461.1_pt1 | contig 10465 bp, 10 predicted proteins | sample 1672821 | NCBI WGS metagenome assembly OLNQ01 (sample SAMEA3136727, study PRJEB25190) | human gut metagenome | biome: human gut; feature: human-associated habitat; material: faeces | place: Austria | collected 2013
GCTGGGGCAGGCTAAGGTCAGCCTGCTGCTGGCCTGCCTGCGCAAGATCATCCTGCTGATCCCGCTCATCTTTATTCTGCCGCATCTCGTGGCAGCCCCGGTGTTCGGCGTGTTCCTGGCGGAGCCGGTCAGCGACATTCTGGCGGCCACCATTACTACCATCACCTTCTTTGCCCGGTTCGATAAAATTCTGGATCAGGGTGCGGCGCGGGTGTAACCGCTGCTTCCAGAGCCTGCAAACGTGCTGCGTGCGTTTGCAGGCTCTTTTGTTTTGCCGGGAGATGCTCCCTCCTCCGCTTGCCTGCATTCCGCAGGGCGGTGCCCTCGCCCGCTCCGCCCGAAACCCTGCCCGAAACCTTTTGAAACTGCTGTAAAGTCGTTCTTTTTTGTGTACAGGTTTGACCTATTTTCCGTCTGCTCCCGGATTTTTGTGCAGGTTTGCCCTGTCATTCTGTCGCAAATTTTCAGCTTATTTTGTGCTCGTTCCACAAAATTGCCTACCCCCCCCCCCGAAAATTCAGCATTTTGTCTTGACATTCTCCACGGCACAGTACTATACTTGCGCTACAAAGAGACGCCGGGCATGAAAATGCACAGCTATGTGTTTTTCTGCCCTGAAGTTCCGGTTTTTACCGGTTTTCGGTATCGTTCCCGGCAACGTTCACGGTAACGTTCACGTCTCTGCAAGTTTTTTGTTTGGAGGGTTTTGCAATGCGGAAAAATGTGAAAAAACAGCTTGCCTTGCGGGTGCTGTCCACAGCGGCTCTGGTGGCCATGGTCTCGTCCATCGCCACAGCGGCGTTTGCGGCAGAATACGATGTAACAAAAGGCAGTGTGGACATCCTTGCCGAGGGCGGCAAGCAGTATATCACCCAGTGGAAGGATAAGGACAGCAACACCTGCGTGAAGGATGACAAGGGAAAAGATATTCGTGACCGCGAAGATTCCAAAATCGTCCTGGTCACCAAAGACGAGACCACCGGCGAGACCAAGCCCACTTCCAACACCGTCACCATTACCGCCGAAAATGAGAACGACACCGCCAATGTGACCTTGAAGAATGTGGACATTAGAGTTGACACTGCTGAAGCCAAGTCCGGTGCGATCGAAATAAAGGGCGACGGCAATACCAACCTTGAGCTGAACGGCGATAATACCGTTTTGGTTAAGAACGATTGGAAGGAAGAACACGCCGCCATCGAAAAAGCGGACAAATACGGCAAGGGCACCCTGACCATCAAGGACGATTTGAACGATGACGGTACTCCCAAAGACAAGGACGAAAACGGAAATGCCGCTGGCGGGGACACCGGCAAGCTGCTGGCAGGCGGCTTCCATCAGGCCGCCGCGATCGGCGGCGGTGGAACCGATGACACTGCCTGCACTTCCAATATCACGATCACCGGTGGCGATATCACTGCCAGCGGCGGTTCTTACGGTGCCGGTATCGGCGGCGGTGCCTATGGAGCAGGTACGAATATCCGCATTGAGGGCAATGCAGATGTTACCGCCTTTGCAGGAGGTGGTGCTGCCATTGGATCCGGTTATCAATCGGCAGGCAACAGTGATATTACCATCACCGATCATGCCACTGTGGAGGCTGCTAGCGAAAATGGCTGTGGCATCGGTCAAGGTCTTAATGCTTCTGGTAAAGCCACTATCACAATTTCTGGTAATGCATCGGTAAACGCCGAAGTCTTCAACATGCCAGCAGCCATTGGCAGTCACAAGTCTTCTGCTACGGTTAACATCGAAGATCATGCTGACGTTACTGCCGTTGGTTTTGGTGTTGCCATCGGCACCGGTTCTGGCCATGGAGGCACCTCCACTGTGATCAATATTACCGGTGGAACAGTAAATGCCGTCACCTGTGACGACTCCAGACCCGCTATTGGCACAGTTGATGGCAATTTGGACCTTACGATCAACAGCTCTACCGGAAAAACGACCGTAAATACCTACACGATTTTCTGCGGTATTGGGTTAGTTTCTTCTCACTCATATCTTCGAGCTTATCACCGTTGATCGAGATGTAACCGGAATCGGCACTGTCGATTCCTCCGATAATATTTAATAAAGTTGATTTTCCGGAACCGGACGGTCCAAGCAGAACGCAGAATTCTCCTTTTGCCACGGAAAAGTTCATTCCGCGCAATACTTCCTGACGTGTTTCTCCACTTCCAAAACCTTTTTTCAGGTCAACGATTTCCAAAAATTTTTTCTCTTCCTCTGACATAGTCTCCCCTTTTCAAAAAACATATTTGGCAACTGCCATTTTTGATGCTTTAGTTAGTTATAACTAATCTCTAGAGAATTATAGCACATGATATCGGGGATACAAGGAAGAGATATAGTTGTTGAGAAATTTTGTCAGTTACAACAAGAATTTTAATTCCATAAATATGATTGCACCATCTATATTTTATGCTATGATACTATTAGTTAGATTTCCATTTTTTACGATATGGAGTGTTTTTATGAATAACCAAAGCGTTATGATCCCTTTGAAAAAATATCAAGTGCTCCCAAAATCTATTGTCTTGAATAAATATAAACACAAAACATTCGAGGAACGCGTTGCTGAATATAACGGTGAAATTTCAGTTTGTGATTTTGATTGGGGAGAACCTGTCGGAAAAGAAATATTATAATTGAGAAACAAGGAGGCTTCCCATGACCGAAACCCTATCGAAAGCCTGGTCATTATTTGACGCAGGCAATTACACTGATGCAGAAACGCTTTATAAAGAATGTTATGCAAAGATTCCTTCCACCGACCATGACAATTACTGGCAGGTTCTCATGGGATTGATTTATGCAGAAAGCTTTCTAGAACATTTTGCAGAGGCTCGTACCTACGCTTCGCAGTTGATTTCGTGTGCAATTGATCACGAAGAAAAACACATTGCAATCCATCAGGCAGGCATGATCGAACGGATGGCTGGTGCGTATGACAAGGCTATGAACTTATTCTTACAGGAAGAAGCACTCATTGAAAAAAATTTCCCGGATGACGCACTTGCCCGCTCCGCAAATCTCTACGAGCAGGGCTATGTTTCCATGAAACTTCATGATTTTTCTCCCGCAGAAAAAAACATGCTTTCTGCCTTAGATTTTGCTGAAAAGTCGAACGATCCTATCTCCATCGGCTGTGCTTACCGCGGTCTTGGGGAAATCATGAAAGCGTCAGAAAAAGCAGAGGATGCGGCTGTCTATTTTGAAAAAGCTATCACCGCTTTCCAGAAAGCCGGAGATACCTACGGTGTGGAAGAAGTAAAAGAACTCATGTCAAAATAACATCCTACATAAACATACTTATGTTCACCACATCCGTTTTTAAATGAAACATGTTTTTCAAAAACACGCCGGCACCGATAATGCAGATTATTGCAGACACACCCCAGATAAAGTTCTTTACTATATTGTTTCCAAGTGTGCAAAAAATCCAACAACTTATACATGTTTCATAATTTTCACCAGCCGGCTCGTGCCAAGCCGGTCTGCGCCAAGCTCAATAAATTTTTCCGCATCCGCAAAAGAAGAGATTCCTCCGGCTGCCTTTACTTTCACGTTTGTGCCAACGTATTGTCTCATCAGTTCCACATCCGAAAAAGTTGCTCCTGCGGTGGAAAATCCGGTGGAGGTCTTAATGAACTCTGCGCCTGCACTCGTCACGATCTCACACATCTTGATCTTCTCCTCATCTGTCAGAAGGCATGTCTCAATGATCACTTTTAAGGTTTTTCCGCTGCATGCCTCATGGATTTTTCGGATTTCCTGCTCGATGTCATCATACCGTTTGTCTTTCAAAAACCCGATATTAATGACCATATCGATCTCGTCAGCTCCGTTTGCGACCGCATCCCTTGTCTCGAAAATTTTCGTCGCCGTTGTGTGGTATCCGTTTGGGAATCCGATCACTGTACAAATCGGCAGTTTTCCATCGACATACTCTGCCGCCTGTTTCACATAGCAAGCCGGGATACAGGCAGAAGCGCATCCATATTTTATTCCATCGTCTAAAATCTGCCGGATTTCTTCCCATGTTGCAGTCTGTGAAAGCAGTGTGTGATCTACTCTGCTTAAAATATCTTTTTTATCCATATTTTTCCTTTCTACTGCCGGCTGTTCAGGCATCGTATTGCTTACTCATCATGCAAAGATGCATTTCTTGATTTTCTGCTTTATTTTGCTTTCCCAATATGCCAGCACATCAGTATTTTCCACTCTTCTCTCACTTCAGTATTTCACGTTCTTATGTCACTTCAACTCTGCAAGCAATGACGTACCAATCGTGCCTTCCGGCATCTGCACACCAAAATTATCTGCAATTGTTGCCCCGATTACTGCAAATGTATCCTGATCTTCAAGCTTTCCTGATCCCTTCATGGAAGGCGAATATGCAACAAACATCACCTGTTCCCTGGTGTGGTCTGTTCCCTTATAGGTTGGATCATTTCCGTGATCTGCCGTAATGATAAGAAGATCATCTTCCCGAAGTACCTTAAGAAGTTCGCCGAGTTTCACGTCAAAGCGTTCCAGTTCCTCTGCGTATCCTTTTACGTTTCTTCTGTGTCCCCAAAGTGCGTCAAAATCTACCAGATTCACAAAGCAAAGTCCGGTAAAATCGCGCTCTGCAATCTCGATCGTCTGCTCCATTCCATGAACCGAGCTTTTGGACTTATTAGATTCCGTGATTCCTTCCCCGTCAAAAATATCCCGGATTTTTCCGACAGAGATCACATCATATCCGGCATCTTTTAACGCATTTAATACGGTTCTTCCATATGGCTTTAAGGCATAATCATGACGGTTGCTGGTGCGGACAAACTCACCTTTTTTCTTTCCAACATAAGGTCTTGCAATGACACGCCCAACTTTCCATTCATCTTTCATGGTGATCTCTCTGGCGATCTCACAGCAGCGGTAAAGTTCCTTTAGCCCAAACGTTTCCTCGTTTCCACAGATCTGAAGAACCGAATCCGCAGATGTATACACGATCATGTGCCCGGTTGCAATCTCTTCCTCGCCCAGTTCCTCTAAGATTTCGGTTCCACTCGCACTCTTGTTTCCAATCACTTTGTGACCGGTACGTTTTTCCAGTTCATCGATCAGTTCCTTTGGAAAACCGTGCTCGGTAAACGTCAAAAATGGCTTGGTAATATGAAGTCCCATCATTTCCCAGTGTCCGGTCATGGTATCTTTTCCGTTGCTCGCCTCAGAGAGCCTTGTAAAATATCCCATTGGTTTTTCCACCGGTGCGATATTCTTCAGCTCTTTTAAATTGGCAATTCCAAGTTTCTGCATATTCGGAATTGAAAGATTGCCCACCGTCTCCGCAATATGTCCTAACGTGTCGGTTCCCGCATCGCCGAAACGTTCTGCATCTTTTGCTCCACCGATTCCACAGGAATCAACTACAATCGTAAAAATTCTACGGTACTTTTTTGCTTCCATGATTCTCACACCCCATTTTCTGTTCTCCATTGAAATCTGCTTTTCAGGTAAAACTTTTCCCGCTCACGCATTATTTTTCACGGTCTGCCCTGATCAGTCTGCGGATTGCCTCCACGCCGACCATCACTGCTGCCTCCGTGTCATGAACGATCGGATTATCCATGCCGAGGGCATTGCGCTCCTGATTTCCCATAACAAGAAAATCAGAACCACAGCGGACTTTCAGATGCGCAGCCACAATAAACAATGCCGCTGATTCCATCTCAGACGCCTTGCAGCCCAGACGTTTCCATGCCTCCCACTTATTCAAAAGTTCATAGCTTACGGGCATGCGCTCCGGCTCATGCTGTCCGTAAAATGCATCTTTGCACTGGACTACTCCGGTATGATAAGTAAACCCCAGTTCCTTTGCTGCCGCAACAAGTGCATTTGCCACCTCAAGATCTGCCACTGCCGGATACTCGATCGGTGCATATTCCCTGCTGGTTCCTTCCATGCGGACTGCTCCGGTAGCGATCACAATATCACCGCCCTTGACATCCAGATCAATTCCGCCACATGTTCCAACACGCACAAATGTATCCGCACCGCACTGCACCAGTTCCTCCATCGCAATTGATGCGGATGGTCCGCCAATCCCGGTGGATGTCACACTGACCTTCTCACTTTCCAGATAGCCTGTGTAGGTGACAAACTCCCTGCTGTCTGCCACAAGTTTTGCATCCTCAAAATGTTTTGCGATCTTCTCACACCGCTTCGGATCTCCCGGCAGGATCACATAACGCCCCACATCCCCCGGTCTGATCTGTAAATGATACTGTAACCCAGCTTCTCCTGAATAGTTCTGCATACCCCCACACCTTTCTTTTTATCTGTCGTTTTCCATTCTCCAGCTGATACATCTCTGAAGATATTCCACATATTCCGGATTTTTGCACATGCCTTTTCCCGGAGTATCCGAAATCTTGGCAACATCCATTCCATTACACTTGGTTGTCTTCATGACAATATTCAACGCCGGAACATCCGTGTCATTTGAAATATAAGTTCCGATTCCAAATGCAATTTTTACTCTTCCTGCAAAATAAGATGCGATCTTATCTGCCCGCTCAAAATCGAGACTGTCGCTAAATAACAGTGTTTTCGTTTTCGGATCGATTCCAAGACTCTCGTAGTGACGGATCATTTTCTCTCCCCACTCAAACGGATCGCCGCTGTCATGACGCACACCGGAAAACAGTGTTGCGTAAGTCAACTGGAAATCTCTTAAGAAGCAGTCTGTTGTAATCGCATCGGTCAATGCCGTTCCATTTAAAATACCGTATTCTTTTACCCACCAATCCAGCGCATACCAGTTTGAATATGCCGGATTGTGCTTATGATTTCCCTGTCCGACACACATGATCCATTCATGCGCCATCGTTCCTACCGGAGTGATGCCATATTTTTTTGCAAGGAAAACATTGGATGTTCCTACAAACGTAGAACCAGGATATTTATTCTCGTTTAATTTTTTCACTGCCAGTTCCTGTGCCCCGGCAGAGAGTCTTCTTCTGAGTCCAAATTCGCTGAACAGTCCAAGGTTATACGTACCGTTTTTCAATAAAGTTATTTTTTCATCCAGCTTTTTCTCAAAACTTGCAAGCAGATCGTCATAATGATATGCCATGCGGAAATAAACTTCATTTACAATGGCAAGTGTCGGAATCTCATAAAGGGAAGTGTTCAGCCATGTTCCGAATGTTTCGATCGTCAGTCCGCATTCTGCGTCCTCCGTAATCTCATAATCTTCATATCGAGGCTGCCACAGTCTTAAGAAATCCACATAGCTTCCCTTCATCCATTTGATCTTATGCAGATATTCCAGCTCCTCTTCTGTGAAACGCAATCCACAGTATGCCTTGATCTGCTCCTTGATCTCCTCCACCATCTCATGGGTAAAGTGAACGTCGGTGTTTCTGCATTTAAAAGACCAGGTTGTCTTATAATCTGAAAACTGATGGTAAATACACTGTCCCATCGAAAACTTGTACATGTCTGTCTCTAATAAACTTGTGATAATTGGTTCTAATAACATCTTTTTCTCCTCTATTTTCCGTAACGATCACTTCTATGCATCAACCAGACCTGCCTGTTACTTTTCTTTTCACGGACTGCTTTGCGCACGTCTTTTTACTATATTATAACTCTGTGGCGGTTTTGACAACAATTTTGTGGAAGAACGGGGCTTGTGGTCTGAAATACGATTTATGCTATAAAGAAAAGAGACTCCCTTTTTCAGAAGCCTCTCCTTACTTAATGCTTTATTATTTTTGTAACTGCTGGGTGATAAGTGTTCTTTCCTTCCCCTTAATTCCAAGTGCGTCAAGTGCCTGGTCTAATGTCCATTTCATGTTGTTCATGAGATTTTGAACTGATGTTATATTTGCCATTAATGCTCTTTCATCACCATATCTCTCTACAATCTCACTCATTTCTTCACGCCCTCCTTCTTTCTCTTTAAAATGTTTCACACTTTCTGCCAGTTCCGTGTAGTGCATGCACTCCGGATTTTTCTCCCAAAAATCCTGCATCAACTGACCAATCTCATCATTCCCTTTATAATTTCCATTCACGTAAATGATATGTGAGCCGTCACGAAACTGTTCATTCGTTTCGCCTACATATCGTTCTACATGATACAAAGGTAAACCCTTTCGGAACTTGTCATGCTTATAAATAAATATCACATAGGAATCCTTCAGTTCCCTAAATGCCTGTCCCTCCTTGAGCATTCTCGAATCAACCATACTGCTGTGATAACGTGCGCGTCTGACATGTGCTCCTTCTGAATTACCCTGAACTTCAATGTCGATCTCCTCACCATTTTCATCCATTGCATCCACATCCAACGTAATATTACGCCCGCCAACCTGATGGTTTTTCATTTCATTCTGCCCTGTCACGCTGATAACCTTAACCTTTTTGCCAAGAATGATACGGAGCAACAATTCCGTTGCTTTGATGTTTTTATCAAACACACGGCTCATCAGATCGTCATCAAATAATGTGAGTTCATTCACAAGCTCATTAACATTCCTCGGATTTTGTCTGAGATTGCTGCTATTCAGTTTTTCTGTCATTTGACCTCATTTCTTCTCTCCCTGTCTAAATAGTAGCACAGTATCCCAGCAGAAACAAATAAAATTCCTATAAAACTTTCATAATTTCTTTTTCATTATCTTTGGTAAATTCACTTAATTCATAGGAGCGGATTCTCTGATTGACTAATATAGGAAGCACAAATCCATATTTTACCAGAACCGCCAGTCTGTTAATGATTGTCTTATTTGTAACCGACAATTCTCTACTGACTTCAATCAGAGTAAACTCTCCCCGATAGTTCTTAATCAAAAACTGTAACAGTTCTTTTTCCTTCCCTTTCAGAAATGACAGACTTCCTGCAATATCTTTCTCTTCGGATGCCAACTGTAAATCACAGATTTTTCCAGAATAAAGTTTTACCATCCGCAGAAAATAAAGAATCCATATCTCGGGATGTGGTGGATTCTCTCTTCCGGAATAATACAACGCAGGGAGTCCCATCTGAATGGATTCATAATATTCATCAATATCGTATGCAAAATACTCTTCCAACGATCCGATTCCATTAAATCCGTAGCCGTTCAAATCCATAATATAACCGGATAACAGTCTTGCAGTTCTGCCATTGCCATCTTCAAACGGATGTATTGTCACTAATTGATAATGTACAACTGCTGCTATAATCAGAGGGTGATCATCCGTTGTATTTACATACTCCACCAACTCATCCAGTAATCCGGGAATATCGCAATATTCCGGTGGAATATAATCAGGATTTCCTGTTTTAGAATCATATACAGCAAACAATACTCCCGGCGGCATAGGTCCCCTGAGTCCAATTTTCTCCTTAGAGGCACCTTTTTCCACCAATTTTTGCACATCTAAAATAAGCTTTTTAGAAAATTTTTCTTTTATGCTTACCTTTTTTCCATTAAATTTTCACTATTTTTACACTATTTTTCATTATTTTCAAGTGTTATTACAAATTCTAACGAATCCATCGCAAAATAATCGTTACTCCGTATCCCCCGGTCAGAGCTATTATTGTCATTACTTCTCCGTATGTATGTGTCTATTACTTACAAAACTCAAATGCCACATAATACACATAATCATTCTTTGAAAGCAAATCTGTTTGGCTGTTTATAAGATCATCTAAAGCCGGAACACTCATTGTGTCATCATCATAAAGAAAGGCAATAAGTGGCTGTTGCTTATTATATCGGATATCTACGACATTTTGTATTTCAGTTGCGGATCTACCATAGTATTCTCGATCCTCTACATTTTCTAAAACAGGAATTTCGGTTGACAACTTACTACCATCTCCAGAAATAATTAGTTTAATTACATAATTGCCAAAATCAGGCACCATTACGATTTCACCACTTTTTGGTGAACCAATATCTTCAAATCCTATTTCAACTTTGTCCTGATTACTTAATTTTCCTGATTCGTATTGATAAATATGTAATCTGAGTTTTTTATATTCATCCGTTGTGACAAACTTGTAAATGAATGCTCCATCTGGTCCAGCAAGCAGTTCTGCTGTCTGCATTTCTATGCTATCCTTTGCAATAGGAGAAATGTAATTCTGTGGTTTTTTCAATCGGTATATAATAAATCCGATTACTGCTACCGCACAAATAGATATCACTAGTAATATACATCTCATAACCTTCAGACATTTCTGTTTATTTATATTGTCTCGAATTACTTCAATAATATTTGTTTCTGACTTCTGAATCATATTCTCTTGAGCTATATCTTCTCCAGCCAAAAACTCATTGAGGCTAATACCAAGAATTGAACAAAGTTCTTTATAAACAGATACATCTGGAAGGCAGACGCCTCGCTCCCATTTAGAGACAGACTTATCACTCATACCTAATTTTTCTGCCAGTTGCCTTTGTGTCATCCCCAA
>OLNQ01004463.1_pt1 | contig 10463 bp, 8 predicted proteins | sample 1672821 | NCBI WGS metagenome assembly OLNQ01 (sample SAMEA3136727, study PRJEB25190) | human gut metagenome | biome: human gut; feature: human-associated habitat; material: faeces | place: Austria | collected 2013
TCCTTCTTGTTCGAGACCACGCTGGACAGACTCCTTCATCGTATCCCATACTTCTTTCAGATAGTCCCATATATCAGGATCTTCGCATTCTTTCACGTATTCCCAGTAACTTTTTCCGGTATGTTCGCACCAATCCAGAATTTCGGTCATGCTGTTCATGGAGTATACTTCCGGGCTTTCAATAGACGGTTGTTTGTTGTCTTCGGCCAATGCACCTCCCCCTACACTGTAGACAGTCCAGTTTTCCAGTTCATTGCCGCCGGCATCAAGTGCCACGAAGTTCATTCCGTTCGGATGGAAAGGAAGAAAGATTTTGGGTTGCCATATAATATCTACCGGTGCAGTAGGTTTCAGTGTGTCAATGATGGCTACATCCGTCATGTGTCCTTTTCCTGTCGCCGCCAGGCTTCCGTAGAGGGTCACTTTGAACGATGCTGCTTCAGGATGTCGTGTGAGGAACATTTCTGCTGCCTTGCGAGGTCCCATGGTGTGACTGCTCGAAGGTCCGGTTCCAATGCGATAGAGTTCTTTTATTGATTTCATATTAGCTAATTAGGTTGTTGCGCAAAGGTAATTGTTTTTTCAAAATTTTTGGTAACTTAATACCATTTCTTCTTTCGGAAAAACCAGTATACGGCTCCGCCCACCAGGAGCATCAATATCCAGGCATATACATATCCATATCGCCAGTCTAATTCGGGCATAATCTTGAAGTTCATTCCCCACACTCCGACAAGAAAAGTCAACGGAATAAAGATGGTGGAAACAATGGTGAGGCGCTTCATGATATCATTCATCCGCAAGTCATTGTTGGATATGTAAAGATCAACCAGGGACGATAGGGTTTCCCGGCATATTTCGATGGTTTGCAATACGAATTGCAGATGGTCGTTGACATCATTGAAGAAAGCACGGTTCACTTTGTGCATCAGGGAGTTTTCCGCCCTCAGGAGTTTCACGTATTGTTCCTTTAATGGAAGAATGGCTTTCTTCATCAGCATGTACTGCCGGCGGAGTGCCTGTATCTGGATGCCGATATCGTTACCGTCACTGATGGTGAGCAATTCTTCTTCCAGGTCTTCCAGGGAGTCGTCGATGGTAGATACGGTGGCGATGTAATTCCCCATTATGCTGTTTAGTAAGACACTGAGCAGGTAGTCGCTTTGTCTGCCCCGTATTTTTAGTACATCATTGTGAAGGGCGGAGGTGACATCGTCAAAGAAGTCGGTTTCGTTTTCCAGGAAGGTGAGTACAAAGTTGCTTCCTTGGATGATGCATACTTGTTGCTGTTCCAGTTCATCCAGTTCATCTTCCGGGCTTTTCTCTTCTTTGTTGTTGAAGCGGAATAGCTTCATGATAAGCACCGTGTACTTGTCATGCTCCTCTATTTTAGTGGGATGCTCGGCATTCAGAATATCCTGAAGGATAAGAAAGTCTATTTCAAAGTGACTGCATATTTCCCGGATGACTTCGGTGTTCTGAAGTCCGTGCACCTGCAGCCAGTTGATCTGCTCGCGGTTGAGAGAATTGGCGACAGTCTGGAAATTGACACCTGAAACCTCCTGCATCACAAGAGCGTTGTAAGTACATAAATGCAGGTGGGTGGGAGTCTGGCTCTCACCGTTATAAACTAATCTTTCACTTAACAGGTTATTCTTCATATTCTTCTTTTTTTATGCCAAATCGACTACCGTGATACCTGCACCTCCCAATTGGATATGTTCGTCGGCAAAATGGCGGACTCCCGGTATGGTTTGCAAATATTGGCGGATAAGGGTACGCAGGATACCCGTACCGGTCCCATGTAGGATGCGTACCCGGCTCATACCGACCAGGATGGCGTCGTCTACAAAGTAGGTTACAGCTTGTAGAGCTTCGTCTCCCCGCATTCCCCGTACATCGATATCTTGCTTGAAGTTCAGCTTTTTTTCGTACATGCTGTCCTGAGTCTGGTTGCTGACAAAAGAACTTTTGGCAGACTCTTGTTTTTGGGGGACTGCGTTGCTGCGTTCCAGCCGCTCCGTCTTTACAGTTGTCTTGATGCTGCCGAAGGCTACCACGGCATTCTTCCCGTTGATTTCAAGTACTTCTCCGACCGAACTTTGTCCTTTGATACGTACCGGACACCCTTCGGTGATGGGAGTTGCTTTGGGAGTTTGTTGAACTGCCGGCTGTTCTTTGGTGCCGTTTTGCTTTTTCTCCTTCTTGCGGTTTTGCTTCTCTTTCAGCTTCTCCATCTTTCGGGCTATCTTATCTTCCTGTTCCTTGGAAGTCAGGTTGTCTATCGATTCACGGAAGTCCGCCAGTTCCTGGCGTACCAGACGTGTTTTTTCTTTTTCAGCCTGTGCCTCTTTTATGGTACGGATGGTATTCTCGATACGTGCATTTGATTCTTGCAACAACCGCTCCGCCTCCTCTTTTGCCTGACGGATGATCTCTTTTCTCGACTTTTGTAATTCTTCCATCTCAGCCTGATAGCGGGCAATGGTTTCTTCCATATGCTTTTCGCGCTGGCGGATAGTCTGACGCTTTCCTTCCCAATAACGTTTGTCACGTACGATATCCTGCAAATACTTGTCGGCATTGATATATTCACTTCCCACAATCTCAGAAGCATCTGCGATCACATCTTCCGGTAATCCAATTTTACGAGCGATTTCTACAGCGAATGAACTACCCGGATTACCGATCTGAAGTTGGAAAAGTGCCTGCATCAGATGACGGTCATATAGCATGGCACCGTTTACTACACCTTCGTGATCCTCTGCAAAATGTTTTAGATTCTGGTAGTGTGTAGTTATAACACCGAAAGTACCCTTTATGTTGAATCGTTTCAGTACAGCTTCGGCAATAGCTCCGCCGATCTGGGGTTCTGTACCTCCACCGAATTCGTCAATTAAAATCAGACTTCGTTCGTTGCAGTTCTTCATCATGATTTTCATATTGGTCAAGTGTGAAGAATAGGTACTCAAATCGTCTTCAATGGATTGTTCATCACCGATGTCGATGAAGATACTGCCAAACAGGCCTACATGACTTCGTTCATGCATGGGTACGAGCATGCCGCATTGCAGCATATATTGTAGTAACCCGACTGTTTTCAGACATACGGATTTACCTCCGGCGTTGGGACCGGATATAATAAGGATACGCTGTTTGAGGTTCAGTTCTATGTCCAATGGCACTACTTTCTTTCCATGTTTGGCAAGCGAAAGTTGTAATAGTGGGTGGACGGCCATTGTCCAGTCCAATAATTGCTCGTTCTCCAGGCTGGGTTTGATACTGTTTGTTTGGATGGCGAAGTGACTTTTGGCACGAATGAAGTCTATCTCGGCAAGAAATTCATACGATTGCAGTATTTCCGGGATAGAAGGACGCAGGGTGTTAGAGAACTCAGTCAGGATACGGATGATCTCCCGGCGTTCATCCCCTTCCAGTTCACGGATACGGTTGTTGGCTTCCACTACTTCCGCTGGTTCGATAAATACAGTTTTTCCGCTGGCCGATTCATCGTGGACGATTCCTTTGATTTTACGTTTTAATCCCGGAGCCACCGGAATAACCAATCGACCGTCGCGCATGGTTGGTGCCACGTCTTTGTCCACATAGCCTTCGGATTGTGCGTTTCGGAGTATGCTGTTAAGCGAACGTGAGATACTTCCCATCGTGTTAGCCAGTTCCCGTCGGATGCGTGACAGTTCGGTCGAAGCATTATCCTTGATTTTGCCATATTTATTTAAAATGCCATCAATCTTGGTGATAAGTTGTGGAAAGACAGTTATGTCACCGGCCAGTTTTTTCAGGCTGGGGTAGGGACAATCCGATTCTTCTTCATCATTGCGCTGCAGGAAACGGATGATGTCCCGGATGGTCTCCAACGAACGTCGTAGATCAAACAATTCTTGTTCGTCCATGTACATTCCTTCTATTCGGATTCGTTTCAAAGAGGGACGGACATCGAAAAAAAATTGGTCGGGAAAGTTATCTTCCTCTTGTATGATGCGAACAAACTCTGCAACCTGATTCAGCAGTTCATCAACTTCTTCAAAGTGATCGGAAAAATTCATTTCATTCACTCTCTCTTCTCCTAATGTGCTGAGACATTTGTCTTTTAATAATTGTCTGATTTGGTCGAATCCTATTTTCTGCTCAAAATTCTGGGGATATATCATGGATTATCTAATTTATCTATATAACAGTTTCAATTGAATTGTTCCGCAAAAATACGATTATTCCACGAAAAAAATGGCAAAATGTTTGTGGATTTAAAAATGATTCGTACCTTTGCATCGCTTTAAGAGAAAAGCACTACTTAACCGTAGTTTTGGAGAGGTGGCAGAGTGGTCGATTGCGGCGGTCTTGAAAACCGTTGTACTGCGAGGTACCCGGGGTTCGAATCCCTGTCTCTCCGCTGAGCGTCAAAGATAAATGACGGAAAAGTAAAAGTAAGTCCCGTAAAATCAAGGTTTTACGGGACTTTTTATATTTATGCTTGGACAAGTGAAAAACATGATTAGCCTGTCATCGCAGCCAAGAACATAACAATAATCAAATAACGTTTGCAGGCTGTACAGACGGGCAAAAAGACTATACACTAATTTTGTATTATGAAATCAATAGAATTGTTTGTTGCATGTTGTTTGTCATAAGTTGTTTAGGTAAGTCTCAACCAAAGCAACAATCTGCCGATTTATATAGGTTGCCCTTATGTAATGAATGTGTGAAAAATGAAATTTATTGTGCTTTGACACTAATGGGATCTGTTGAAGTTGATGATTTAAATGAAAATACAAATAAATAGAGATTTGATTAGGCTAATAGAAGAATACGCAGGAAGTTTGAATACGTATTCTGATGTGACATTCATGAGAAGAAAACAAGAATATCAACGATTAACGATACGGGATTTACAGGAAGGAGTTATTAATAAGAAAATCTATTGATTTGCCGACACTGCCCTACCCTAAAAAAAAGATATACAATGAAAGTAAAATTATTGTTTTTGGTCTTCGTTCTGTATGCGTGTGGAACTAAAACGGTTTCGGAAGAGAAATCTTATGATCGAATAACCATGACGACTTATGAAAACAAGTATGATGAAAATAATCGTTTGTCAGAGGTACAATTGACCAGAACATCTCATCATAGGTATGAAGAAGATTCTGAAACAATTGATTTAATTGATGATAAAAGCACGTATTATTATACGTATATCAACAACGAAGAGTTTACGGTAAGAAGAAAGTCAAAGAGGTCGGGAAATATCAAGATTATGAGATATGCTCCCCAAAGGGAGGAGGTGTTAACATTAAATGCCCAAGGGGATACCATTGATTATTTATTGCAGAAATATTACGATAAAAGTAAACTCAAATTAGTGTATGTTAGAAATATAAACAATGACTATGTACTGCATGAAGACAACGACTATGAGGAAAAAAATGAATACGACGGGAATGGTAATCTAACAAAAAGAGTGCAATACTATTTTGACATAGGGAAAAAAAGAACCACTTACTTCTTTCGGGGACTATCTTATGAGGAAGCTAAAAAAAGGATTCCCCGTACAGACGAGGACTATGACATCGTGTGCGATATAGAGAAAATGGCAGGAGACACCCTTATCAGGAAATGTATAAAGAATGGTATTGTCAGTTCTATTAACAAGACGATTGTTGACGAAAAAGGGAAAAAGGAATTTATATTCGACGCTGACATGAAGTTCACAGGTAGTTTCACGGAATTTAAGTCGGATGGTTTTGATATTCACGTTGATCGTATTGTACTGGACGATTGCACGGATGTTGATAGCACTTATTATAAGAATGGGAAAGAGGTAAGATGCGTTTATCTTTCGGATACGTCTAAACGTATTGTACTTTCTAAATATGATAAATGGGGAAATATGGTTGAGAGGGTGGAAAAGACAAAGTATTTTTATTCGCAAGACGGAGAGGAATTGATCAATGAAATGCTGCAAGTAGTGAGAGAGAATGAGAAGAAGAAAGAAAGTAGAAAGCGATTGAAAATATCAAAATAAAAAGGTTGTGAGAAATAAACATTTAATCGGGGTATGAAGGGGGGAGACAGATTCTTAGAAAGAATGACCGTTATTGTGACGATGATTTTCACGATATTCATGATTATCAGAATCGGCTACTTGCGGATCGGTCTCCTGACCCTCGTCATGTGCGCATGATCGGACTTTTCTCGTTTGTCCTCCATAGGTATATTGTATCGCTGAATACAGGAAGGTGCTGGAAGGCGACAGAGATATGCTAATCAGATACCCTCTCTTTCCTTCTAATGACTTTTCATTACGCTTTTAATAAAGATATTGGTAGAAGACAATTGTCTGAGACTAATTGTGAGTTCTATTCCTCAATGTGGCTTAATGATTTTCTGTTCTGTGATTCTCTTCGACTTTTTTTGTTGATCGGCTAATATTACAATGATAACAGACATTAGTATCAGTAATAAACCGATTAATGATTGTAATGTGAAATGTTCCGAAAATACCAATACGCCTACAACCACTGCGACCAAAGGTTCCATTGAACCAAGGATGGCTGTTGTTGTCGAACCGGCATATTTTACCGCTAAAATCAACGTAAGGTCGGAGATGACGGTAGATAGAAATGCCAATGCCAAAATATAAAATCCGGCTTTTGTGCTGGGGATGGAGGATATACCTGCTGTAAATAGACTGTAGATGAAAAAGATTACGCAACCGCCTAAAAGCACATAGAACGTAAGCACTTCAGCAGGTAATTTACCTATATCCAATTGATTCAGAGCAACAATATATATCCCATAGGTTAATATCGTAAGAGCTGCGAGTCCGATACCCATCAATCGGATACTGCCTCCTCCCGACCAACACATAAGTGCAACACCGATTAGTGAGAGTGAGGCTGCTAAGAATAGAGATTTGGATTTTTGTTCTTTAAAGAATACTACCATTAAGAAGCTGACACAGATTGGATAGAGAAAGTGAATGGTTGTAGCCACTCCACTAGTTATATAATGGTAGGAATAAATAAGAAATAGCGCTGTAAGAGCATACAAGGCACCTAAACCGATGATAGAGATCAGATGTTTCATATTTATTTTTAAAGTACTTTTGTGCAAAAGACATACTGCTCCCATCATAAGGGTAGAAAATAGAAATCGATAAAAAAGAATGTTGGATTCATTCATTTCCATATTTCCCATTAATGGAATTGTAAATAATGGAATGAGCCCAAATGTACCTGATGAAATCATTGCATAAATAATACCTTTTAAACTTTTCATATCATACAGAATTAAAATTTGAGCGCAAAGGTAGGTTACAGGGAAGAATGAAAAGTTACCAAAAGGTAATTAATGCATATCGGCCCTGATTCTACTTAAGGATTGTGGAGTTATGTCCAGCCATGCGGAGAGGTCTCTCATTGATAATCTTTGTATCAGTTTGGGCATTTCTTTAAGTAGATATTGATATTGTTCTTTCTTGCTCATCCAGTGGATAGATGAAAAATAGAAAGAAGATGAAGTAAGCCATTCCTGAAGAATCATTCTTCCCCAATTGGATAAATTAAGAGAGTCTTTGAATGAGGTGGCTAAGTCTTTACGGGAGATTCTCCATAAAATACAAGTATCTACTGCCTCTAAAGTATATAGTGATTGTCTGCTCTCTGTCAGGTTGGGTGAACTGAGTGGGACATCATTTTCTAATGCAAAAAATATGATAAATTCTCTGCCCTCTCTTAGAATCGTACTTTTTACAATCCCTTTCTCAACAAAATAGATATAGTGATCTGTTTGCCTTTCTTGAAGGATAATCTCTCTCTTGGGCACAGAAAATCTTGTGAACTTTTCAAGCAATATTTCTATATCTTTTTCAAAAAGTCCATATTTATCTCTTAATATTTTTTTAATCCCGTTCTCCATACTTTAAAGAAAACAAAAAGACACGATGCAATGTTGGCGTAATTCTGATAAAAATGTACGGCATACCACTTGTAAAAGTATACTTAATTATAGAAAGAAACGGGGAAACAGGCCGATATTGAAGTGGCAATGCTCCTGGGAAGGGTACACAGAAAACATACTCTATCCGGTGAAGTGATGCTATCCAAGAGTCAGAAACAGATATTAAAGTATATGTTTTACCGATGAAATCACTATTTTTGCTGCATATATGGATATATTGATTAATCAGGAGGAGATATAATGCTTGCATATACATATGTCGAACATGGGAAGTTTGAACTTTTGGAGAAGTTGAGGCCACAAATAAAAGATGCCCGGGATGCAATCGTACGTGTAACACTTGGCAGTATCTGCACCAGTGATCTTCATATTAAACATGGCAGTGTTCCGCGTGCAGTTCCTGGTATTACAGTCGGCCACGAGATGGTGGGCATTGTGGAGGAAGTAGGCTCCGGCGTCATTTCCGTCAGACCCGGTGATAGAGTGACAGTCAATGTCGAAACCTTTTGTGGAGAATGTTTCTTTTGTCGGCACGGATATGTGAACAACTGTACTGACCCCGACGGAGGATGGGCATTAGGTTGCCGTATTGATGGCGGACAGGCGGAATATGTCAGGGTTCCGTATGCCGAGCAGGGATTGAATCATATTCCCGATAATGTCAGTGATGAACAAGCTCTGCTTGTAGGTGATGTGCTTGCAACGGGGTTCTGGGCTACTCGCATTTCGGAGATATCCGAAGATGATACGGTTTTGATTATAGGTGCCGGCCCTACCGGAATCTGTACTTTGCTCTGTGTGATGTTAAAGAAGCCACGGCGCATTATTGTTTGTGAACGGTCTGCTGAGAGAATCCGGTTTGTTCGTGAACATTATCCTGACGTGCTGGTGACAGAACCTGAAAACTGTAGGGATTTTGTACTCTGTAACAGCGATCATGGTGGAGCGGATGTCGTGTTGGAAGTGGCGGGTTCCGAAGAAACTTTCCGTCTGGCGTGGGAGTGTGCCCGCCCCAATGCCATCGTTACCATCGTAGCCCTTTATGACAAACCTCAGTTTTTACCTTTGCCCGATATGTATGGCAAGAACTTGATCTTCAAAACAGGTGGGGTAGATGGTTGCGATTGTGCTGAGATTCTCAGTCTGATTGAGCAAGGCAGGATAGACACTACTCCTCTTATTACGCATAGGTTTCCGTTGAACGAAATAGAGGAAGCTTATCGTATCTTTGAAAACAAGCTGGAGGGAGTTATCAAGATAGCTATAACGGGAGGCAGGTAGGGGAGTGTTTGTATTGACACTTTCTGCACATATTACAATTGAAAAAGGAAAAATCATAGAGTTAATCAAATCAAAGAGAATGCCTATCATAGAAATATCATCCTTGTCTCATCCCGGAGTAGAGATATTCAGTACCCTTACTGAAGCCCAGTTGCGTAATCGCATCGATTCCGACCGGGGAATTTTTATAGCAGAAAGCCCCAAGGTTATTCAAGTTGCTTTAGACGCCGGTTATGAACCTTTGGCTATTTTATGTGAGCAAAAACATATCATCGGTGACGCTGCCGTTATCATTGAGCGTTGTGGTGATATTCCTGTCTATACAGGCAAGCGTGATATACTTGCTTTACTCACCGGATATACACTTACCCGCGGAGTGCTTTGTGCCATGCGGCGTCCTGAATTAAGAAGTGTGGAGGAAGTATGCCGCGAAGCCAAACGTATCGTGGTAATAGATGGAGTTGTTGACACCACTAACATCGGAGCTATTTTTCGTTCGGCTGCTGCCCTCGGCATAGATGCTGTTTTGCTGACGCGGAACTCTTGTGATCCGCTCAATCGCCGTGCGGTCAGGGTATCTATGGGGTCAATATTTCTTGTATCATGGACTTGGATAGATGGTTCTCTCAGCAGGCTTGGCGATTTGGGATTTCGTACGGCTGCTATGGCACTTACTGATGATTCCATCTCTATCGATGATCCGGTTTTGAAGACTGAGCCCAAGTTGGCTATCATAATGGGTACCGAAGGAGACGGACTGCCGTACGAGACAATTTCCGAAGCCGATTATGTGGTTCGCATCCCTATGTCGCATAGTGTAGATTCACTTAATGTGGCGGCGGCTGCTTCTGTGGCTTTTTGGGAACTTCGTGCTCCAACTTTCAAGGAGTGATATGCCGAAGTTATACTTACAGTTATCCGGTTCTTATCAAATTAAAGAAAAACATTTTCCCATGGCTTAGATCTAAATTCTTTAGGCCGCTATAGCTTAAATAAATGTTATATCACAAACTTTTCTCTTTGGGCATTGTTTCGGAGTGCAGTAAGTTATTTAAAAACATACCGATATGGAAGAGAAAAAAGAAGCCCGTCAAAAACGGAACAGGGAAAAATTAGCAACTGCTGATTGGGTAATGGCAGAATTTTATGCTCGTTTTATGTAGCTAGGTTGTGCCTTTTCCAGATACCAGGCTATTCCGTTTCTC
>OLNQ01004465.1_pt1 | contig 10460 bp, 11 predicted proteins | sample 1672821 | NCBI WGS metagenome assembly OLNQ01 (sample SAMEA3136727, study PRJEB25190) | human gut metagenome | biome: human gut; feature: human-associated habitat; material: faeces | place: Austria | collected 2013
ATAATAGGTAGACCGTGCCATCTGCATAGATTTCAACAGATATTTCAATTGGTATTCTCCAGCCGCTCTTCGGCTTCTCCAGTGCTGAGTCCATTGCAGTTCCGGTGACTGCTTTAGGCTCTGCCGGGGCCGCTTTGGGCATCATTCCCGCCTTAATACAGAATGAACTGGCCGACTGCGGTGATATCGCTGTATTCACAGCCATGTGCATGTGCTGGAGCGGCTATCTGAGCACTCACGTTTCCATGATGGATCTTCTGGGTGAAACCCGATTCACCGGAAAAGCCATTCTCTCTCATACTCTCGGCGGAATTGTGGCCGGTATGAGCGCCCACTGGTTTTATACCTTTTTCTATCTCCTGCAATAATAACTACGGTTGAAGGCGCGGCAGCCAGCCGCGTCTTTTTCCATCTCAAGGCCAACGCTGTCAGAAGGGGAGAGCAAATGGCCTGACAGCAATCACCTTTGGCTGACCCGCCTGCCTCGGAGTCCGCCAGTCATTGCTTTCATTCGCAGCATTCGATTTGCGCAGGCAGAGCCGCTTTGTCTGGACAAGTTTCCTGCTCTGCGCGGGGACACGAACATTTTACATGTGTGAAGTGAGATCAAAAGCTCTCAAATCAAACGTCTCAGGTTCTACATCGGCAGCCAGTAAACGTGGTAAAGCAGAAGGAGACTCTGCAAAAAAAATGACCGCATGAGGTAAAATATCCCATGCGGCCGTTTTTCTTTTTTAGAACAAACCTTGTATACTTGTCTGTATCAGTGCTGCCGCCAAGCTGCTTCCGGCATTCATCAAAAAGTCCTTCAGTCCAACAAGCAGAGCCTTTATCACACCCGGCTTCTTTTCTTGTGCTATTTTGTCTCTGATTTCCGTCAGCATTTCCAGTGCGGCATCTTTATCCTCACTCTGCAGCTGTTCCTGAGAAATGGCCGCTTCAATTTCTGAAATGGCTGCACGCGCCTGATCATAGGAAAAAGTCACATGCTCATTTCCGGACACGATTTGCATACCTTTGCTTGGTGCATTGATCACATTTGTTGCCCCATAATAGTTATTTACCGTCTGGGGGAGGGCCATTGCGGTCTGCTTTTCTTTGTCGCTAAACCGCATCCCTTCACCGAGAACGCCTTCTTCTTCGAGCTTAAGCGTCCATTCAAGGATCGTGTTTTTGACCTTTTCTATAATATCCATTACGGAAGCCGTAGAAATATGAAGCGCATATCGCATTGGCAGCGGCGAACCGAACAGGCGATCCAAATGCTCCACCTGATCACCTGGGAATTCGTACACCAACCTGCTTTCAGGATTTTTGCAAAGCGTGATGATCTCGGAAATAGAATTGGATATCTTCTTCTCGCAAATTACTGTTTCAAGTTCGCCATCAGTAATTACTGCCGGAATCCAGCCGTGATAAGGATTAAATGCCTTTAATGTACCTCTGACCTTACGATAATCAGGACAGGCATTCTGGTCTGGATAGCCATTTAGTTCATAGGATATCCACTGGTCGAACTCTTTCAGCCCAAGCTTGACAGCGATCACATGAGCACGGCGGAGTATCTGAACAATGTCACAATCTGATGACAAAATTTCATCCTGCAAATCAATAACGATACTGCTCATATGTCCTCCTTACGCCGGTTTCCTTCGGGGAAATTTAGTTTCTCATGCAGAGGCCCTTCCCAGGTCGGCTTTTTAGCCGCATCACAAGGATCTCAAAATCATCGAGACAGAAGGGGTGTTTGCGCGGGCATGCCCGCTCAGTGGTCGCTGTCGGCCTGCTCGTCCCGCTCCATGGCTTCGTCAATGGCACGGTTGATGAAGCCGTTGAGACTTTCGCCGTTCTTTTCCGCGTGGGTCCTGATGGCGTCCTTGCGTCCCTTCGGCATGACCAGATTCACACGGTCATAGTTTTCCTTCATATATTTGTTGACCGCTTTTTGCTGCGCTTTGCTGGCTGGTGACATGGTTACCACCTCTTTCTCACCGATCAAATACTTAAAAGAAGTATAACACAGAACGGGCAATGACACATATATGCATATTGTCTATATCTACGCATATATATTTGTGCAACCTTTTGCGCTTTTGCCTTTGATATATTTGCGCAGATATACTATACTACACGTAGAAAATAAAAAACACGGCAGTGATGAAGTGTTGCGACCACTCCATCACCTGCGCAGGTGAAGTGACCACCTACACAACGGGATTCCCCGCACCGATAGGGACAGTATACCCTTTTTCGGCGTGCGGGGCAAGAGGAATGTTGTAAGATCCTCCCGCACGATGTAGGGCAATGACCTGCACCGTGCGTTTTGTTTTCGGAAAAACATTTTTTGGAGGAACAAATTATGCGCGAAATCATCATTCGAAACATCGACAACGCCCCCAACGGCAAGGAGTTTTTCGCCGGCATCTCCGGCAACTTCAAGGACTTCGGCCAGACCCTCTGCGAACTGATCGACAACCCTATTTCCAATTTCCGCGCCCACGGGATCCACGGCCGGGTGGAGATCGTTCTGGAGGAGCAGGGGGACCATGTGGACGTCATGGTCCGGGACAACGGCACCGGCATCGAGAACATGGACGCCGCCCTCACCATTGCCGCCCGCTCCTGCGCCGAATCCACGCTGAACGAGCACGGCATGGGCCTGAAGCACGCCCTGGCGTCCATCAACGCCGGGGAGAATCAGCATTGGAGCATCCAGACCCGGACGGCAGAGGACGTGGCCAATGACCGCTACCAGCGGGCGGAAGGCCCCTACGACATCCACATGCCCGTGTCGATGATCCCCGGCAGCGGGGAAGTGGCAGGCGGGACCGGCACGGTGGTGCGGGTGCGCTGCCCCATGCACAAGTTTCTGACCCTCAAGCCCGCCTCCAAAAAGGAGGAGCCTACCTTTGGGCAGATGGCGGCCTACCTGCGGGAGACCCTGCGCTACACCTATGCCAACCTGCTGCGGGACAAGGCGTTCACCATCCTCTTCACCGCCGTTGACAAGAGCGGCGCTTCCGACGGCGGGGAGATCGCCGGGGCGCTGGAGCCCAACTGGCGGGACGGCCAGATGACGGAGCTGCCCCCGGTGGAGACCGATCTGGGCGGCGGGCCGGTGACCATCTGCTGCCGCTACGGCAGCATCCGCCGCAGCAAGGAAAATGCCTTCTATTACCGGGCCAACATGGCGTCCAGCGGTGCGGAGATCCGGATCAACGGCCGTGCCATCCAGCACGGACTGTACAACGAGATCTGGGGAAAGGCCCTGCACCCCAGCCAGAACCGCTTCCTCGCCCAGATCGACATTCTCAGCGATCAGGCGGAAGCCCTGCCCGACACCAAGGCGGCGAAAAACGGCTTGCGTGAGGATGATGAGAAGGTGGCGGCGCTGTTCAGCTGGATCCGCGCCAACATCCCCGAACCCTTCAAGGAGGAGGGTCGGGAGCAGATGCTGGTGCGTCTGCTGGCGGAGAAAAAGTCGGCGGAACCGGGCGTCCTGCGGGTCTCTACAGAGAAGAACCTGTATCAGTGCCTGAACCTGCAGATCAAGTCGGATCTGTTCGTTAGCACCACGGAGGGCGTCACGCTCTTTGAGGCGAAGGCCGGCGGCAGCAAGGCGGAGGATCTGTATCAGCTGCGGATGTATCACGACGGCTGCGTTGCGGACGATATGGAGGTGCGGGAGGCCGTGCTCATCGCCCAGCGCCACCCCGACACGGTGAAGGCTCTGCTGGCGGAGCTGAACCGCCAGAAGGACAAGAAGGGCCGCCCCTATCACTTCGCGCTGACCACCTGGGACGAGGAGGGCATCGCCCTCCCGCCCGACGCGGCGTGACCCGCAAAACCAAAACTCCATAGAACCCAGCCGCAGCCGGAAGATTCCGGCCGCAGAGAGGAGCAAAGACCCCCGGTTCGTGCGAACCGGGGGTTTTCCTGTGTTCAGTGCAAGAGCGCACCGCGAACAGGGAAGGGGGCTTTTGTTCGATTCAATTTGACGCCGGCTTTGGATCGTTTAGCTGTCGGTATCCTGCACACATCCGGCCTGTGGACGGGAGATTGTCTGTAACAGTAATTCCGCGATTATAGAGATAATGGAAAAGCTGCCTGAGATGGTTGGCACTGTTATGGCGCATCGCAAACTCATAATTCATTGATTTGAAAAAAGCCTCGATGCAATCGACAGACAGGTCATTAAAGGACAAATCAAATCGTTGCAAGTAGAGATTAAATGCGCGCAGATATATTTCGCGGGATTCGATTGTTTTTTCAGAACGACCAATAGCGCTCATGCTGTATAAACTGAGTGATCAAATTTCCCGCTTCGCCGGAAAAGATTCTTTCCACCCGAGGAGATTGAAATTCGAAATCACCATTCTTCTGATATGAGATCAGCATTCGACATGCTCTCAGCCGAAGTTTTTGCCTGGGAGTCATGCCTTCCACTAGCCTGGGCTTGTGCAAGTAATGAATACGGAGGAATAGAAAATGACAGTCGGCGATTTGATCACTATGCTGCGCGCTTACCCCAATGATGATGAAATTGAAATTCAAGTTTTTGAGACGAACTCAGGTGAGTTGATTGATTCTACATCCGCCATTGGAATTGTAGAGGAAGATATTTTTTACCCCACTTTTTCCATTGATATTGAGGCGGAGAAATTTAGGAACTACATCAAATAAGTCCAAAAAAATGTCCACACCCCCGCAGTGGTTTTCCTGGCGAACGCTAACACTGTTTGGGTGTAAAGCATTTTAAGAACCTCTTGTAGTAAAAAGTCCGTTTTCTTGCCGTGCAGGCAAGATAGCCCAATGGTATATTTAAGTTCTCTAAAGGAAGTTTCAATTCCCCAACGGAGACGGTAAAGTTCTTTGATTGTTCCAATGGGAAAAGTCACTGAATCAAGATTCGTATAGACGGTCTCGTAGTATCCGCCAGAAATTCGGAAGCGAACAACGCGGAAACGCAAATCATACATCGCGGGATCTTTGGGAGCAATGTAATCAAATGTAGTATGTGGCTGTATCCAACGGTATCTTTCTGGATAAGCAGATAACAGTGCCAATGTCTCTTTCGTTTGTCGACGCGTTAGAGTCAATGTTGTATCGACATCGAATTCTTCGCTATTTGGCAATTGAAGATTTGAAATCATGCCGTAGGATTCTTTTGCGCGGATGATGAAATTCCACTTTTTTTCTTGTAAGTGGGCGATGTTATTGAAGGATTCATATCCGCGATCCATTAACACAATTACCTTTCCCGGAATGTTAGAGCGATCTATCATCGAAATGAGAGCTTTGTGCTCATTCATCCCTTTTTTGCCTTGCATAGTAACGTCAACATAGGCTTTGCTCATTAGATCGAACATGGCATTCAGGTGAGCAAGGTTGTATTGCTTTTGCCCTTCCGCATTCCTAATTAGAGAAAAATCATTGGTTGGATCGGATGGTAAACGTAGATCTGATCCATCGACTGCAAAAAGACGATACCCCAGAAAGGTCATAGTCGGCATCGCCGATGAGACAAAATCGTTGAATATCATTTCGACAGCTTTGGAGCGGATTTTATTGCGCTGTTGGACAAATGCGGAAGCAGTTGCTGTACTTGGTGTGTATCCAAACCAGTCATATAATTCTTTTGAAAGGCTTCCGCCTCCCATGCCGATCAGCATTAGCAGCATCGTTTGCAACGGAAGTTTTCTCTTTCTTGAAAAATCTTTTCCCGGGATCTTTACGCATGCGTCTAAATTTGCGGCGGTTTTCTTTATTGCATGGAACAATGCGGACCGAACACGTTCTGGATATGATTTTCTGTTCACTTGGAAGGCCTCCTTAAAAAATGTCATCATTTTCACGGCGAAGCCTTCGATTTTTATTGATTTGTCAAGTGTTTTTGTAAAAAAGATTTTTTTATATGTCTCCCCCGAGCTGAAATAAAAAACGCTCAACCACCATTATAAGTGATCAAGCGTCTTAAAAATTAACTTAATGACATTGCTCATAGAGGGAGCATATCACCATGGCCGACTGCTTTATGTTGCGCTGTTTTACTTGAATAAAATGTGCATGATGCACATTTTTAAAAAAGCGTTGCCGCTAGCTTTCTTTCTCGGTCTTTTCTCCGTCTCGCTCCATAGCTTCTTTGACTGCGCGATAAATGAATGCATTTGTTGATTCTCCCTGTGCCTTTGCGTGCGCTTGAATCAGTTCCTTCTCGTTAATTGGCACACGAAACCGAATATCTGCAACTTTTTCTTTGAGCCACTTATCTCTGGCTTTCTTTTGCGCCTCTGTTGTCGCCATATGGAACCTCCAGCAAATACGTAATTTTTGTGCATAATTGAAATATACGGAGCCGTATATTTGGTGACTCTGCATATTGATATACGGTACCGTATGCATTATACTATGTATGTAATCAAGAAAGCGGCAGCGAACCGAAGCTGCAATCTCCGGTTCGCCTGCACAGGTGCCCTAACCACCCGCACAGCAGCTGCGCTGCACCGCAGAATCATTATACCCTTTTTCGCACCGATAGGCAATATACTATCTGTACACTGGGGATGTTTTTCTAGGGCAGTCAAAAGCGCTATGCAGGATCGGTACCTGCATAGCGCTTTTTTGACGGCCAAAATATCCACCTACTGTAAACGAAAGGAGCCTATCATGATCGAAAAAAGTTTAAAAAACCAATATCTCACCATTGCCGAGGTAAAGAACTACCTCAACATCAGCCAGTCCAAGGCGTATGAATTGGCGCACCGCAAGGATTTTCCGGCCTGTCGTTTTGGCGGTGCCATCCGCATTCCCCGTGAACCCTTTTTGGCATGGATCGAGCAGAAAACCTATCTTCCCAGCTGGATGAACGTTGCGTAAGGGGGGTATACATCATGGCAAAGAAAAAACGTGCAGCCGGCGAAGGAAGCATCCGCAAAACCCCAAGCGGGCGCTGGTGCGCAGATATTATGGACGGATACAAAGAGGACGGCAAGCGCAATATGCGGTACCTGTCCGCCGACACCAAGGGCGAGCTGCTTGATCAGATCCGTAATATCCGCAACAATATGGACGCCAACGTCCATCTCGATCAGTCCCTCGTTTTCGGCGACTGGTCGGAGCGCTGGTATGAGGACTATAAAAGTCAGGTGGCAGCCTCGACCTACTCTGGCTATAAGTACACGCTTAAACTGCTTAAGGGAACTTTCGGAGGCAGGACGCTTGCAAAGATTCTTCCCATTGATATTAACGCCTTTCAGGATCAGCTGGTCGAAGATGGATATTCCTTATCTCAGATTCGCAAATGCCGCGCCATGCTGATCCAGATTTTTGACGCTGCTGACGCAAACGGACTTGTCCTCCGCAACCCGGCGCGGAAAGCAAAAGTGTTCAAGGCGAAGAACCTCCCCAAAAAAATCAAAAAGAAAGATGCATTCAAACCGGGTGAAGTTGAATTGCTGATGGCACTGCTGCCGGATGATTTGACCGGCAATAGTATTCGGCTTCTGCTGGGGACGGGGATGCGCGCGCAGGAACTGCTGCCGCTAACGAAAAACGATATTACCGCAGACGGCTCTCAGATTACGATCAATAAGGCCGTCAAAACGGGCGACGGCAAAGCAGTTCTGGGCGATCCCAAAAGTGAGCTTGGCAACCGCGTGATTCCTGTTCCGGCGCGCTACCGTCCCTATGCCGTTTATCTCCGTGAGCACGGCGCGGCAGCGTATCTTTGGAGTCAGGATAAGCAGGGCAAGCTGTATGGCGTCGGCTCGTTCCGTCGCCGCTATTATACAGCTCTGCGTCAGGTTCAGGGCGTTCGCCGCCTGCCCCCACACTGCTGCCGGCACACCTATGTCACGCAGCTTCAGGCGAAAGGCGTTGCACTGGAGACGATCGCCGCATTGGTAGGACACGCCAGCATTGAGACCACAGGCGAGTATTTGCACATTGCCCCGGAAACGCTTATGAAAGCCGCAGATACGTTGAACAACACAAATGATATGAAGGAGGCTGCATAATGTATACGTATAATCGCTATGAAATTTGGTTCGCGGAATTGTCAACCTTGGGAGATAGTCATGTCATGCGGGGCAAGCGACCTGTTGTTTTGGTCAGCAATGACACTGCAAATGAACACAGCCCTGTTGTCACGGTCGTACCGCTGACCAGCCGACTGTATAAGCATCACCTGCCCACGCACGTTTTTATGACCGGATCTGGTCTTTTCGGTCAGCAGTCTGGCGCTTTGCGAGCAGGTTATGTCCGTCGATAAAAATCAGTTGATCAAGAAAATCGGATATGTTTCGGATCGTTATGTGCGGATGCAGCTTATGAATGCGCTTCGGATTCAGCTTGGGATGGAGCCGACGCTTCGCCCTGCGGCGTAACAGGAGGAAATATGGTAGACGAAAGATTGTATTTTATCCGCGGTGCCTACATCCGGGACGCAATGGAGGAACTAGCCAAAAACGGAAATGCTTACTTCAGCGCTGGAGAAATTTTCGCCGCCTGTAAGCCACGCGCTGCATTTCATCAGTTTCATGCGGATCTTCTGTATCTGATGCAGACTGGTCAGGTGGCACGCGAGGGCAGTCGGCTGTACCTCCGTCACACGCTCCGGTACGAAAACTTTGCCGCGCAGAAGCTGGCTGAAATTCTGGCGGATAACCATGCAGCTCCGATTGAACATCCACTTCCGATGACGCACCGTGATGTAACGCTCAACGCAGAGCAGCAGGAGGCGGTTCTGATGGCGGAGAGCCACCGCATCAGCTTGATCCTCGGTGGTGCTGGCAGCGGCAAGACTACCTTGATCAACGTACTTGGCCGCGCTCCGCTGGAGACAGTCATTGCCGCGCCGACCGGCAAGGCCGCGCGCAATCTGCGCGAGCGCACAGGGCTTACCTGCCGGACGATTCACAGTGCGCTCGGCAAGATCCCCGACGAGGATTTTTTGGATCCGGTTCGCTGGGAAACCGTCGAAATGGTGATCACCGATGAAGCCTCTATGGTGTCTCTTGAGATGCTTTCCGGCATGCTGAACCGTATGAACCCGCGCTGCCGTCTGGTTCTGCTTGGCGATCCGTATCAGCTTCCGGCGGTGGGGAGCGGCAATGTCATTTCGGATCTGCTTGCGCTCGGCGTCCCCTCCCTGACACTGAAGCATCAGTACCGTCAAGGTGAGCAGGAAACAGCGCTGCGGTGCAATGTCACGCAATTTCATAGCATCCCTGATGCGGCTGGTCTGCATTACGATGACAGCTTCCAGCTTTGTCAGGCTGACGAGGGTGCAATCTGTGAAACCGTATGCGTCGAAGCTGCCAAGCGGTATCTTGCAGGCGAAAACGTGCAGATCATTGCCCCCACCAAAGCAGAGGTGCGGAAACTGAACCAGCGAATGCAGGGCATGGTCAATCCGCCAGCAAAGGATATCCCCGATATCTTGTATCACGGCGAGATGCTGCGTGAAAACGACCGGGTGACGATTTTAGTCAATGATCGCGACCAGAATTGCAGCAACGGAGATCTTGGCACACTGCACATCTCCGATGATCCGTACAGCGAATACAAGCTGCTGGCCACAGAAACTGCAGACAAACGAACGCCGACATTCCTCAGCTGCGGGCGAGAGCAAAAGCTGGCGCTTGCCTATGCCATGACGGTTCACAAGTCACAAGGCAGCCAATATGATACTGTAATCATGCCGCTGTCCGTGCACTCGCGGATGCTGACGCGCAATCTTCTGTACACTGCAATCTCACGCAGCACCAAGCAGCTGATTTTAGTTGGCAGCGACACGACGCTCAGCGTCGCCATGCAGATGCTTCCGCCGGAGCGGCGGAGTATGCTGGTCGCAAAAACGCATCAAATTCAAAGAATGAATGGAGGCACGGCCGCATGACATTCCAGTATCCGGTCATTGATCCAAAGGCAAGCGGAAAGCAGATCCGCACGCTCTGCGCTGCGCGCGGTTTGTCCCCGAAAGAAATTCAGCAGCAGCTTAGCCTTGCTTCGTCGCAAGCCGTTTACCATTGGCAGTCTGGCCGTTCACTGCCGAACGTGGATAACCTTTACGCGCTGAGCAAGCTTCTGGATGTCCATATGGAGGATTTTCTGGTAGCAGCGTAATAGATGAACAAGTACCGCCTGTTCAATATCATTTCCCGCGTCCCGCGAAAAAAGCGGTCGGCCGCATTTGCTGCCCCTGACAGATGTAACAACGGCGGCGGGTGGTACCCGGCTGGTGCTTCAGACACCAGCCGGGTTTTCCATTGGCGTATACCCTGCGAAGTTCTGTCAAATGTAGACAATCTGACAATACGATCATGGCTTACATGTAGCTTCCGACTCCGAATATCAGCCAGCATCTATATGAGGACGGAAATTGCAGCGGCTTTTGAAAAGAATATTGCTTTTTTCTGTTTAAGACGCTATAATCGGTATATACCGAAAACAAAGGAGGC
>OLNQ01004467.1_pt1 | contig 10456 bp, 11 predicted proteins | sample 1672821 | NCBI WGS metagenome assembly OLNQ01 (sample SAMEA3136727, study PRJEB25190) | human gut metagenome | biome: human gut; feature: human-associated habitat; material: faeces | place: Austria | collected 2013
GCGACTTTTACGAGATGGAAATCGGCACGGCGGGACTGATGCGCAGCTATATGGCGAGAAAATGTGATATTCATTTTCCGTTGGAACGCAAGCTCAGCCGCTTTTTGACGGCGGCAATGCGGGTGTGCCGGGTGCCGGAGGAGGAACAGGCAAGGGTGCTTGCCTTTATCCAATCGCTGGATATCAAGGCGATTGCCACAGAGGTTATGTATAAGCTGTTTACAATGCTGGAAATGAAATACGACTTTAAGCTGTCGAGAGACGGCGAAACGGAGGAAACAACATGAAGAAACGAATACTTAGTATCCTGCTTATGTGCTGCATGGTGCTGACGCTGCTGCCGGTGCAGGCACTGGCGGAGGACTCGGCCTACACCGTGGGCGAGGACACCAGCGTATCAGCGCGGGCGCTTGCCGGAACCGCCGGAACAAAGTTGAAAGCGGACAACATCGACGCCTATGTCGCCAACGGTCTGGGCAGCGGCGTGTATACGCTGGCGGAGGACGTGACCATCTCCGGCACGCTGCGGGTCACGGGCGAGGCCACGGTAGATTTGAACGGCCACGTCCTGCGGTATGACGAGGCGGCGGAAACCCCGGACAGCATCTTCCGCGTCACCAGCGGCAGCACCCTAACTCTGACCGACAGCGCCCCCACGGCGTCCCACAGCGACGCATCCCTTCCCGCAGGCGGCCTCATCACCGGCGGCAAGGGGTTTAAGTATGACAATGGCGCGGGACAGTCCTACAATTACTATGGCGGCGGCGTGTATGTGGAGGCGGGCGCGTCCTTCGAGCTGGCGGGCGGCACCATCTATGCCTGCGGCGTCCAGAGCGGAGCGAATGCAGCGTATGGCGGCGGCATCTATGCCGAGGGCGGCTCCGTCACCATGACCGGCGGCGCCATCCGGAACTGCGCTGTCTCAGCCGATTACGGTGCCAGCGGCGGCGCGATCTATGCCAAGGCCGGCTCCGTCACCATGTCCGGCGGCGTCATCAGCGGCTGCTCTGCCATGGACGGCGGCGGCATCTTGACATCCGGGTGTACCGTCCGGATCACCGGCGGCCGCATCGAGAACTGCAAGGCAAGCGAACGCGGCGGCGGCCTGTATATCGGCGACCATGCAGACCAGATATCTGTTCTGGACGCTGCGATCTCCGGCTGCGAGGCGAAACGCGGCGGCGGCGTGGCCCTGATGGGCTTTGCTGAGTTGGAGCTGGGGGAGAACGCCCGCATCACGGGCTGCACGGCCACCAACGGCGCCGCGGTCTATATGGATCTTGGCTCGACCTTTACCGTCAACCATCCCGGCTGCTTCCTCTATGCCAACGGCGGCCGGGTGGAGGGCACGGTGTATGTGGGAACGAACAAGATTGGCACAACAAATAACTACTTAGACTCCGTAAAGGCCACCGACGCCATCGACCACACGGACGGGAAGCCTACCACGGTCTTTACCGGCGACGTCTCCTGCGAGGGCGACATAAGGGGCGGTATTTTCCATGGCAGCGTCACCGTGACGGACTCTAATGGGAAACATGGGCACAGCGTGGGAGAAATTCTGCGGCAACCTCTCCGGCGGCACGTTCTACGGCCCTGTCACCACGGAGTGCCATGTCTCCGGCGGCACATACTATCGCGGGCTGACCATGAACAAGAACGCCAAGCTCAGCGGTCAGCCCATCGATACCGGCGATGTGATCAACGACACGACCAACACCCCTGAGCCCAACGTCACCCCCGCCACCGTGACCTATGCTTACGGGGCTTTGGGTGGAACCTATGCCACGCAGATCGTCCAGGCGGGCGAGAAAGCTATTGAGCCGGATGTACCCAGCAGACAAGGTTATCAGTTCACGGACTGGTATCTGGACGATACGAAGTATGACTTCAACACCGCTGTGACGGGAAACATGACCCTGACGGCCAAGTGGACGGCGAATTCGTACACCATCACCTTTGACACCGGCGGCGGCAGCGCCATCGCGCCCATCACGCAGGACTACGGCACGCAGATTACCGCACCTGCCGACCCGACAAGAGAGGGTTATACCTTCATCGGTTGGGATAAGGCGATTCCCGCCACCATGCCCGCCGAAAGCATCACAATCACCGCACAGTGGAAAGACAGCGAAAAGCCCACCGGCGAAATCAAAATCGGCGAGAACAGTTGGAAATCGTTCCTCAACACCATCACCTTCGGTTTGTTCTTTAAGGATACGCAGACGGTAACTGTTACGGCCACTGACAACAGCGGCGAGACGGTGACAATTGAATACTTGCTGAGCGAAAAGGCGCTTACCGAATCGGAACTTGCGGGAATGACCTTTACGGCATATTCCGCACCGTTCAGTATCAATCCCGATAACGAGTATGTTATTTATGCAAAACTGACCGATATCAGCGGAAACGTTGCCTACATTAACACAAACGGCATTGTGCTTGACGGAACAAGCCCCGTTATCACCGGCATTGAAGCCGGCAAAACCTATTGCGCGGCACAGACTATTACCGTTGACGAGAAGTATGTAGACACCGTCACCGTAAACGGCACGGAGGTCACGCTTGACAAAAACGGCAGCTTTGTCCTCTCTTCGGTGGACGGCGAGCAGAGAATCATCGTCACCGATAAGGCGGGCAACACTGCCGAAATGACCGTAACGGTCAACGACGGGCATACTTTCAGCGAATGGACATCGAACGGCGACGGCACGCACACCCGTAAATGCACGGTGGACGGCTGCACTGGCTCCGAAACCAAAGACTGCTCCGGCGGGACGGCGACCTGCAAGGACAAGGCAAAGTGCGCGGTCTGCGGAAAGGCCTACGGCAAGCTTGATGCGAAGAACCACGCCAACTTAAAGCACGTCCCGGCCAAGGCGGCGACCAGGACCGCCGAGGGCAATATCGAGTACTGGTATTGCTCCGGTTGCAAGAAGTATTACAAGGACGCCAAAGCAACACAGGAAATCAAGCAGGCCGATACCGTAACGGCAAAGCGGCCCGGCGGCACCGTCAAACCCGGCGCCGACAAGTCTCCGCAGACGGGAGATAACTCCAATCTTTTGTCGTGGAGCGCTCTGCTGTTTGTCAGCGGCGGTGCAGCTATCGGCACTACGGTTGTCAGCAGAAGGAAAAAGTACAACAGATAATCGAATCGCGGGGAGAGGGGGCTGAGAAGGCAGCTTCTAAACGGCATGATCGCGCAGGCAAAACGAACACAAAAAGCACTTTTCTGACAAGTTTGTATGGTGGAAGCTTTCCTTTGTGTGCTGTATAATGATGGCACAGACAAGGAGGTGGTCAATATGCTGGCAGAGAATCTGGCGCTCCTGCGAAACCTCCGCGGCATGACGCAGGAGGAGGTGGCGGAGGTCATCGGCATCTCGCGCCAGTCCTACGCCAAGTGGGAGCAGGGCGAAACGATCCCCGACATTGAAAAATGCGACCGGCTGGCAAAATTCTACGGGGTCTCCATCGATGCCCTTATCCATCAGGATGAGGAGGTCGGCAAGGCGCGGGTGGCGCCCGCCCCGGTGGGCAAGCACCTGTGGGGAACGGTGGCAATGGGCACCAAGGGGCAGATCGTCATCCCCAAGGCGGCGCGGGATACCTTCCGCCTGAGCGAAGGCGATCGGCTGGTCGTCCTGGGCGACGAGGAGCAGGGCATCGCGCTCATCAAGGCGGAGGTCTTTGAGGAGCGGATGCAGGAGGCCCTGCGTGCAGGTCAGAAATCCAACGAATAAAAGAAGGTGCGATCATGAAATGTCCCGAATGTGGAAAAGAAATGCGGGAGGGGTATCTCTTTTGCAGCAAGGACGGCGCGTTCAGCTTTGCAAACGAGGTGCCGGGCGTGTTTGAGAACGCGAAGAATGCCGATGGCTTTGTGAAGATCACAGACCTCAAGGCCAGCCACCGGACGAGAGTTCCGGCGTCCATCTGCGAGGAATGCAGGACGGTCATGCTCAAGTATTGAGTGAGGCTGCCGCTTCCAACCGAAAAAAGACCCCAAGCCGTTGTGCCGCAACGGCTTGGGGTCTTGCTATGTTTGCTTTCTGCCGTATGACGCGGCGCAGGTCAGAACGCGAACAGGTTCAGTCCCGTGTCCGGGTCATGCGCTCTGTCCACCGTGCCACGATTTTATCGCCAAATCTCCTGTATTCCATCGTAAACCGCTCCTTGCGTGTCAATTTTCTCTGTGGTATTTTCATAATAGTACCTGTATCTGGCGTTCTGTCAAGATGCATTTGAAAATATTGAAAGAAAGTCCGGGCGGAAAACCGCTCGGACTCTTCGCGTATCTTATAAAAGCTGCGGTAGAAGTACTCGCATCAGTTCCACAAGCTGCGAAATAAGCTGTTGCCGATGCTTTCTCCCGCACCATGAATAGCACCTGCTATGATAATGGCGGCAGCTATGATCGCCAAGGCAATCATGATAGCGCCTATCAAGTGTTGATATTCTTTCATTTTGATTACCTCCACAGCGTCCGATTTGTTATGCAATACCTACGTGCAAATTATACCACAAATTTACGAACAAGTCTACCGTGATTTTCGTGAAATATGACAAGGACAGAACGGCTTGCCGCCATCTCCTTCGCGATACTGAGGCCAAGACGAAGCTGCGGGCTCATGCGGAGAGAAAGAGCGATAAACACAGTTCTCCGTTGACATTGCGGGGGTGTCTCGTATAATGTTAGGTACAATGTGCGAAATCAAGCGTGATACGAAGCACGGGCGAAAGGCGGTGTCTGTGTATGCTTACGGTGCAGAACGTTTCCCACGATCCGTTTTACAACCAGGCCTTTGAGGAATATGTCTACCAGACATATCTGGACGATGATATTTTCCTGCTGTGGCAGAACGCTCCGGCGGTGGTGGTGGGCAGCTATCAGAACATCTGCCGGGAGGTCCACGTGGAGGCCCTGCGGCAGCGGGGGATCCCCGTGGTGCGCCGGATCAGCGGCGGCGGGACGGTCTATCACGATCTGGGGAATGTGAATTATACATACATCGTCCGCGCCAGCGGCGCCGTGGATTACGATGCTGTGCTCTCCCCGGTGATCGCGGCGCTGAACGCCATCGGCGTTCCTGCCCGGAAGAACCGAACCTGTGACATCGCCATCGGCGATTTGAAGATCTCCGGCAGCGCCCAACGGATGACAAAGGGGCGGCTGCTGCACCACGGCACGCTGCTGTTTTCCTCGGATCTCGGCGTGCTGGATCAGATCACGACCCACCGGAAAAACGACTGCTTCCAGAGCCGGGGGACACAGTCCGCCATCTGCACCGTCACCAATATACAGGAGCATCTGGCGAGCCCCATGACCATTGAGGAGTTTCAAGATAGGCTGCTGGAGCAGATGGTGCCGCCCGGGAGTCCCCATCTGACGCTGACGGCGGAGCAGGAGGCGGAGGTCTGCCGTTTGCGGGACGAAAAGTACCGCAACTGGGAGTGGACGTGGGGCAGGACGCCCGCCTTCACCTACGAGAAGTCCGGGAGCTTCCACGGCGCACCTATCCGTGTGGCCTACCAAGCCAAGCGCGGTATCGTCTCGGATGCGGTCATCGACTGCGCCGTTATCGACGGCGCGTTGGCGGCGCAGCTGCTGAACGGCGCACGCTTGGACCCGGAGGGCTTTGCCGCCATCTGCCAGCTGCTGGCAGGCGACGGGGCAGAGGAATTGATGGACTATCTCATGTAAGCAGCTATAAGACACTTTTGAAAATCGTATCGCCGGGTACGGCAGAAAGGAACAACACGATGGAAAAGAAGATCAATATGCCCAAGCTGGCACCGGAAATGGAGAGCGGCGTTTTGTGCGCGTGGTTGAAGGAGGAGGGCGACACCGTCGCCGCAGGCGAGCCGCTCTTTGAGATCGAGACCAACAAGGTGGTCAATCAGGTGGAGGCTACCATCTCCGGCGTGCTGAAAAAGCAACTGGCGGAGGAGGGTGACACCGTCTGTGTGGACACCGCCGTGGCGGTGCTGGAGGCGGAGTGAGATATGGAAAAGAAACCGGAATGGCTGAAGGTCCGCTATAATCAGGACGCCGTCAACGAGGTGGCGGCGCTGATGCGGGATCTGAAGCTAAACACCGTCTGCAAGGAGGCCAACTGCCCCAATCTGGGCGAGTGCTACCAGAAGCACACCTCCACCTTTATGATCCTCGGCAGCGTCTGCACCCGGAACTGCCGGTTCTGCAACGTCACCACCGGCCATCCGCTGCCCCCCGACCCGGAGGAGCCGATGAACGTGGCAAGAGCCGCTAAAAAGCTGCATCTGCGGCACGTGGTGCTGACCTGCTCCACCCGTGACGACCTGCCGGACGGCGGCGCGGAGCAGTTCGCCAAGTGCGTCCGCGCCATTCGGGAGGTCTGCCCCGGCACCACGGTGGAGACGCTGATCTCCGACATGAAGGGCGACCACGCCGCGCTGGACACGGTGATCGCCGCCCACCCGGAGGTGCTGAACCACAACGTGGAGACAGTGAAGGAGCTGCAAGGCGCCGTGCGGCCGCAGGCGCGGTACGAGCGGTCTCTGGGTGTGCTGCGTTACTGCAAGGAGCAGGACCCCGCGCTGCTGACCAAGACCGGCTTTATGGTGGGGCTGGGGGAGACGGAGGAGCAGATCAGCCGTCTCATGGACGATATTTTAGAGACGGGCTGCGACATCCTCACCATCGGACAGTATCTCCAGCCTTCGCCCCAGCACTACCCGCTGGCGCGGTACGCCACGCCGGAGGACTTCGCCCGCTGGAAAGAGCTGGCACTGGCCAAGGGCTTCCGCCATGTGGCGTCCGCGCCGCTGGCCCGCAGCTCCTACAAGGCGTGGGAGGCACTGGAGGACGTGCATGATCTATATTGAGACCGGCTCCACGGATGTGTATTACAACTTCGGGTTGGAATACTACTTCACGCTGGAAAAGCGTCTGCCGGAGACGGTGTTCCTTTTCTGGCGCACCACGCCGACCTTGATGGTGGGCAAGTACCAGAATGTGCTGGAGGAGATCAACAAGCCCTACGCCGATGCTCACGGCATTCATCTGGTGCGCCGCATGAGCGGCGGCGGCACCATCTATACGGACATGGGCGGCTGGCAGTTTACGTTCATCCAGCACAAGGAGGCCGGGGAGATCGAGTTCAGCCAGTACATTGCCCCGGTGATCGGCGCGCTGGGGGAGATGGGGGTGAGCGCCGCCTTCAACGGCCGCAACGACCTGACCATCGGCGGCAGGAAGTTCTCCGGCAACGCCCAGTACCGTCTGGGCGACTGCATCGTGCACCACGGCTCCCTGCTGTTTGACACGGACATCGCGCAGATGGTGGCGTCCACCACGGTGGACAGCTACAAGATCACCTCCAAGAGCATCAAGTCCGTCCGGGATCGCGTGACCAACATCTCCGAGCATCTTCCCGCCCCCATGGACGCGGAGACCTTCAAGGCGACCATGGTGCGGCACATCATGAACGGCAGCACCGATACCTACACCGTCACACCGGAGGACGACGCCCGCATCCGGGAGATCGCCGGGGAGCAGTTTCAAAGCTGGGAGCGGATCTTCGGCAGAAGCCCGAAGTTCACCATCGACCGGACGGGGCGCTTCGCCGGCGGGAAGGTACAATTCAAGCTGGACGTGCAGAAGGGGCTTATCCGGGACGCCGCCGTATACGGCGACTTCTTCTCCACGCTGGACGCAGACACCCTCTGTGCCGCGCTGATCGGCTGCCCCTACGAGCGAGGTGCGGTGCTGGCAGCCCTCCGCAGCCACGGCATCGATGGCGCGGTGTACCGCATTTCCGCCGAGGAGCTTGCGTCGGTGGTGGTCGACTGACCCGCTGGTACCTGTCCACGAAGGCCAACAAATTCCGTATCATAATGAGAGCGCCAACGGCGAACCGCAGGCGCGAGGTTGAATAAGCGGAAAAAACGGAAGCAAAGCGAACATTACGGAGGTGCGTCATTTGAAGAAAACAGCAGGTACGATTCTGAAGTGTATAGCATTTTTTATGGGGTGGGCCATTCTGGTCGCACTATTGCCGGTACCGCCCTCGGATGAGCCGGCGGTCTGGCGGCTGTGGGCGGAGGTCATGCCGCTATTGGTGGTCATCGTATGTACGTTTGTTTTTTGGCTGATAGAGAAGAAAACGGTACAATTACATCTCTTTGACCACCCTTTACGAGGCGTGATCGTGGGCGGAATAGCGGGGGTTCTATGGTTGGCCGCGCCGGTTTTGATACTGCTGGCGGCGGGGATCATGCACATTGACGGATGCCTTTCAGTTCGCCTGTTTCCCGTCTGGATGCTGGCGGCGTTTTTGAATGTAGTGATGCAGGAGCTTCTTGTCCGCGGATACCTGTACCGGATGATCCGGCAGAAGCACAACACCGCCGCGGCGGTGATCGTCACAACGGTGCTGTTTACCGCGTGTCACGGCGGGGCATTTGAGGCGGGTCTTGTTCCCGTGCTGAATGTCGTGACCATGAGCCTGCTGATGACGGCTGCCCTCGAATACAGCGGCTCGATCATAGCGCCTACGACGATGCACTTCCTGTGGAATGGGGTGGGCGCCTTGGTGCTGGGCGGCGTGTCGCTTGCGGAGGATTATCCCCACCTGCTCGTCACATCGTTCTCCGGAGCGCCCCTTTTATCCGGCGGTGCTTGCAAAATAGAGGGAAGTCTGATCGTTCTGTTGGTAAATGTGAGCCTGATGGCGGTGTTTGCGGTCTTGCGGCGTAAGCGCAAGGCGGCGTGACAATATACTGTATACACCAAGAACCCACCTTCGTAAGAAGGTGGGTTCTTGTTTATGCTGCTTTCTGGTGAAGGGGCAGATACGCTCTATTTTTGTGTGCAGGCTATACTGTTAACAGAAAGGCTCCAGCTGAAAGGCCAGCTCGGTGCGGCCCACGACGGCATGGTGGTTGTTGTAAAGGTTTTTGTCGTGAAAGCGGGGCAGGGAGCAGGCTTCCTCCGGCGTGATGACGCCGAGCTGGGTGAGAACCGAGAGTATGGCATACGGGACGATGGAGGAGGCGCCGTCCTCCATCTTGAGGGCGATGCCGATCCCCTTATCCTTGATGCCCACGGCATAGAATGCGCTGGCACCTGATTTGCAGAAGATGCGGTCGCCGAAGGCGGCCATCAGCTGGGTGCAGATGCGATCGGTTCCTGCCACCATTTCCGGATGTGCTGTCATGGCGGACGTGATGCGCCGGATGACAGCGGCCCGGGTGGGGGCGAAAAGCGTGGGGAGGGACATACGGGCGTAGCCCTGTGCCAGCCGGTAAAGGGGCAGCGCATGGACCGGAACGCCGCAGCCGTCCACGGCCAACTGGACATCGGAGGTCTCTACGCCGCACATTTCAGCGAACACCGAGAGGATACGCTGCTGGACGGGGTGCTCCAAAGCGGTATAGCCTTCCAAAGACTCCCCTAAATGGCGGGCGGTGATGAGCATACCGGCGTGCTTTCCGGAGCAGTCGCAGTAGATGGGCGCCCGGGGGATGCCGGCGATCTTCAAGGCATCCTCGGCGGGGACATACATGGGGTATTCCGACCCGCAGCACAGCTGGTCGGGGGAGAGCCCGGCCTTGTGCAGGATGCTCTCCACGGCCTTTACATGAAAGGGCTCTCCATTATGGGAGGAGCAGATGACGGCCAGCTCCTGCGGGGTAATGCCGTAATGCTCCAGCGCACCGCTTTCTGCCACGGGAATCGCCTGAAGGGGCTTGGCGGAGGAGCGGGCAAACGTAAGACGCTCCGGATCACCGAGCTTCCAAAGGATCTTGCCTGTGTGATCCGTTACCGCGATGTGTCCCCGGTGGACCTGATCCACCAGCTCGCCGCGGTATTGATAGGCAATAACAGCCATAGCATATACCTCCGTTTCTTAAATCACAAAGTAGAAAAAGCACAGTACATCACCGTAATCGTCGGCATCAAAGACCACGGTGGTGGGAGAGATGAGGCTGGCGCCGGGATAGTGGGCGCATCCGTAGGCGTCATAGTGGTGTACATAGGTGACCTCCACAGGGAAGTGGTCGGGAAGCGCCGGAGGTGTGGCTGTCTTTGCCGTCACCACAGCCTTGGCCATCATGGCTTCGATCTCCAGGCGGACAAGCTCCGGGGTCTTTATCAGGACGCCGTAGCCGTGGCCGGATTTGGTCGGCACGGTCAGCAGGCCGGGTACGGTGCGCGCCGCAGCTGCACACATCCCCGCGTCGCCGCTGGCGAATAGTGTGGGAACGCCCCGGTAAGCGGCAGCGTGGGCGTACATCTCGAATTCCCCCCACAGCGCGCCATTGACCGTAAGGCGGAAAATGCGGGAGCTTACCATCGTGTGGGAGGCAGGATTTTCGGAGGCCGCGGCGGCAGCCTCTAACACCATTTCCCGTGCCATAGGCGCATAGCAGGCGTTGGCGGGGCGCGCCTCGTCCCAGCAGGTCAAAG
>OLNQ01004471.1_pt1 | contig 10440 bp, 13 predicted proteins | sample 1672821 | NCBI WGS metagenome assembly OLNQ01 (sample SAMEA3136727, study PRJEB25190) | human gut metagenome | biome: human gut; feature: human-associated habitat; material: faeces | place: Austria | collected 2013
AGCCTTTCTCCTCTCTGGGGACATTTTGTCGCAGCAGACGGACGAGACTTCAAAATCGCCTTTACGATTGGCACCCTCAAACTATCCGAAACAGGAAAGCTCACTGCTCTTAACGATGTGTCGGCGGATCTCACTCGTTCCGCAGGCATCGTCAATCTCACCCGCGGCCAAGCCGCTTTTCTTAACGGCGCAGTACAGCTTGCCGGCATTCTCACGCCGGACGGTATTTGGCGTATCAACAGCACTCTAAAGGGAGCCGATGCACAAAATGCCTTTGCGGTGCCGGCCCCAATTGCGGGGCGAATGGATGGAACTTTCGACCTCGAGGGCACCTTCTATCCGCTCGAAGGCACCATTACTGTTGCTGAGGCTAAAGGAAAAGTCCACTTAACCGAAGGCACACTGCTTGGCATTGATCTGGAGAAAGCGCGTCAGATTCTCATCAATGAAGCGCCCAAAACACTCCCTCCAGAATTGGTCGCAAAGACTGCACGGACGCGCTTGAGTGAACTGACTGCTGACATCGCCCTTACCAAAACGTCAGAATCTGAACACTTCATCAAGATTTCCGGCAAAGCACTTGCCCCGAGAGTCGGTTCAGCCGAATTGCCGTGGATCGCTGAGTTTGCCGGCGAAGCCTCACATTCGCAGACGACCATTGACATTAAAGCGACACTTGCCGCCGAGGGCAAAACGCCGGAACTCATGTTGCCTGTGCAAGTAATCTTCAAGACGGGTTCCGCTCCTCAATGGATCATCAACTGGTTTGCTGCGGCGCAACCTGCTGCGGCGGCGCATGCTGATGAGCCATTCACACTGAAGAAACTTGGACAAAAGTTTGAACGAGCCATGAAAGATTTTTGGAACGGCATCGAATTCCCGGAAATCGACATGCCCAAACTGCCTTCATTGCCGAAGATGCCTTGGGATTCAGATGAGCCAGCAGGAACATGGCGCCGGGCAGCACCGGGGCGCCATAGGTAACGATCCGTGCGCCGCTCTGCTTGATGCCGCCGGGGGTGTTGTCGTCCGGGTCCACGCTCATGCCGCCAGTGCACAGGATCAGGTCCGCGCCGGTTTTCCTGGCCTCACTGATGGCGTTGGCCACATTTTCTACGCCGTCGCCGGAATAGGCGATGGAGATGGTCTCGATACCGTAGGCCGCCAGCTTCTCCTTCACCACAGGGGTGAAGGTGTCCTGAATGAGCCCCTTCTTCACCTCACTGCCGGTGGCAACGATGGCGGCGGTTTTCTTCACATAGGGCAGCAGCTCCAACAGAGGGCCGGCGCCTGCTGCCTGCTCAGCGGCTTGCAGTGTTTCCTCCTTGATGATGAGAGGGATGACCCGCATCCCCGCCAGCTTGTCCCCCTTTTTCACGGCGGTATTGCCCTTCCGGGTGGCGATCATCACATCCTCCCGGGAGTTGACGGCGATGAGCCGCTGGCTGTCCACCCGGAACAGGCCGTCGCAGGCGGCTCGCAGCTCGATCTTGCCCTCCTTCGTCTCACTGCGGACCATGTTCTCCTGACCACACAGGGCCAGCAGCCGCTCCGCCGCATCATTTTCGTGGACCATGCCCGGAGTCATCTCCCAGACATACAGGTTCTCCTTGCCCATGCTCAGGAGAACGGGAATATCGTCCTCTGTGACGATGTGGCCCTTGCGGAACCGGGCGTCCTTATACTTGTCCTTGATGATCTGGGTCATATCATGGCACAGCACGTGGCCCACGGCCTCCTCTGTTCGGATCAGCTTCACTTCAGCACCTCAATTTCGTCTCCGGGCCTGACAACGCCCTCTTTTACTACCACGGCGAAGATGCCCTCCGTGGGCATGACGCACTTGCCGACCGCCTTTTTGATGGCGCAGTCGTTGTGGCATTCCTTGCCGATCTGGGTGACCCCCACCTCCGTCTCTCCGATGCGCAGATGGGTGCCCACCGGCAGGTGCTTGAGGTCGATGCCCTCTGTATTGATATTCTCCGCGAACACGCCCGGGTCCAGGGGAATAGGCGACAGGGCCCGCATGGTGTCGATGCTTTCCTCCGCCAACAGAGAGATCTGGCGGTGCCAGTCCCCGGCGTGGGCGTCCCCCACGATGCCGTGACGCAGTTTCAATTCAATTTCCGGAACGGGCTTTTTCAGTGTTCCCTTTTTCTCGCTGATATTGACGGATACGACCTTTGCCATGGTTCTATCAGTCCTCTCGCTTATAGTCTCCGCTCTTGCCGCCGGATTTTTCCAGCAGGCGGATGTTGGTGATCTCCATATCCTTCTGCACCGCCTTGCACATATCGTAAACGGTGAGGGCCGCCACGGAAACGGCGGTCAGTGCCTCCATCTCTACGCCGGTGACGCCGGTGCAGGTGACGGCGGCCTGAATTTCCACCATGCACGGTTCATCAGACAGGCGAAACGTGATGTCGATGCCCGTCAAGGGCAGGGGGTGGCACATGGGGATCAGCTCCCAGTTGCGCTTGGCGGCCTGAATACCCGCCACCTGGGCCACCGCCAGCACATCACCCTTTTTCAGGGTACCGTTTTTGATATGGACCATAGTTTCCGGTGATATGCGGATCTCCCCCGCCGCCACCGCCCGCCGGTGGGTCACAGCCTTTTCCGTTACATCCACCATCCGGGCGCGGCCCTGCTTGTTGAAATGGGTCAGTTCTCCCATGGTTCAGCCTCCGATCTCATTCATGGTCCGGGGCGTATCGCTGGCATGCTCTGTCAGGTGGTGCCCCTTGGGCTTATGCAGGATGCCCCGTAGGATGGCGTCCTCCAATTCCCTGCCGTGAAGTCCCCGGAGGGAGATTTCCTCCCGGCTGTGGAGACAGCCCTTCAGCTTGCCGTCCGCCGTTACCCGGATGCGGCGGCACGCTCCACAGAACTCGTGGCTCATGGGGGTGATCAGCCCCACAGCACCCATGGCTCCCGGCAGACGGTACCGCCGGGCCACGCCATTGGGTTCGATTTCTTCCAGCGCCGGGAATCGGTTCAGAATCTCAGTTACCGGCAGAAAGCGTTCCTTTGGCCATGCCGCACAGGGCCCCATAGGCATCAGCTCGATGAACCGCACCTCCCAGGGGTGCTCTTTCGTCAGGTTCAGAAAATCCTCGATCTCGTCATCGTTCACGCCGCCCATCAGCACGGTGTCCAGCTTCAAATTCTGAAATCCGGCATCCTCCGCTGCCCGGATGCCCGCAAAGGCGTCCTCCAGATCTCCCCGGCGGGTGATTTCCCGGAATCGCTCCGCCCGCAGGGTGTCCAGACTGATGTTCAGCCGGTCCACTCCGGCCTCCCGCAGGGGCTTTGCTAACTCCGGCAGCAGGCTGCCGTTGGTGGTGAGGCAAAGCTCCTTCAATTCCGGGATGGTCCGCAGCGTTCGGCAGATGTCCAGAATCCCTCGCCGCACCAGCGGTTCTCCGCCGGTGAGACGGATCTTCCGGATTCCCAGCTTCACCGCAGCCCGGGCGATCTCGCCGTATTCCTCTACGGAGAGGACGGCCCCATGGGGACCCTTTTCCACGCCGTCCGCCGGCATACAGTATTGGCACCGGTAATTGCAAAGGTCCGTTACCGACAGCCGCAGATAATCAATTGTCCGGCCATATTGATCGATCATCGCATTACTTCCTATCGTCCCAAGCTGCGGCCCGGAATTTCTCCGGGCGTGTTCGCCGGGGCACACGGCCCGCAGCAGCGTCCGGCCGCCAAGTTTTCTAAGGTTGACCTTTATTATAGCAGATATTTCCTCAAAATACAAACCCCTTTTCCGCGGCTGAAGAAAGGCGGCGCGGCATGAAAAGCGGGTCCGGCTTGGAGGACTGTTTCACGAGAAGGAAATGCCCGCTGTGGTGTGAAAAATTCCGGCTGTTCGCAGCGATAAATTTTAACCGGATTGTAGCATCTTGTTCACAATTTGTTCATGATTATAAAGCAACTTTCCGCTATGGTAGGTTTATAGAAGTGTACATAGGTGCTAAACTGAATTTAGGAGGTTTTTTATGAGACGATTTTTCAGAAAACGGCTTCCGGCCTTTCTGCTGACGCTGGTCATGGTCATGACGATGGTCCCGGCCGTGTCCGCAAAATCTTTAGCGGATCTGACTTATGAAGTGGATAAGGGGGACTCTGTATCATTCAAAGAGCGGGAGTTCCGCGACCTTTACAGAAGTGAATATAGTGGTGATCCCAGCTATGTGGTATTCACCGATTACAGCGATCTGGATGACTATGGGTACTTGACCGCTGTGAATTACTATGATAAGACTGTGAGCCTCAGTGAAAGCGATCTGCGTAACACATGGTTTTATTATGACAGCCGCGATGTGCCCAAGAATATGGACTACGCGTTGGATGGCTTGACATTTGAAGCCAACCGCCGGGCCGACAGCGGCACGCTGCGGCTGAAATTTGAGATCTATGACGCCGACGGCAAGAATTATGTGTACGGCACCATGGATATTAAAGTCGGCGGCGGTTCCGGTTCCTCCAAGGGGGACATCACCTATACGGTGAAGCCCGGCGAGGAAGTTACCTTTGACGATGAAGATTTTGTTAATGCCTATGACAATGCTGGCGGCTCCGGCACGATGAAGTATGTGGTATTTGAAAAGCCTTCCTCTGATTACAGCAATGCCGGTACCGTTTATTCCCGGTACGGCAAGCGGAATGCAACCTCTTTTACCCGCTCTGAACTGGACGATTACAAGTTCTACTACGGTGACAGCGACTATGGTGACTATGATCTGGACGAACTGAGCTTTGTGGCGGATAAGTCTTTTTCCGATAGTATTGAGATTGCATTTACAGCTTACGGCGGGAGAGGCAGCAAGGAGAATGATTCTGTCAGCGGAACCCTGAAAATCACATCTTCTAAATCTGCATCCTCCAGCAAGGGTGACATTACTTACACAGTGAAAGCCGGTGAGGAAGTTACCTTTGACGATGACGATTTTGAGAAGATCTATGAGAACAGCAGCTGCACCGGCAGCTTCAAGTATGTGGAATTCAGCCGGCCCGACAGCGCGTTCAACAATGCCGGTACCCTCTATTCCCGGTACGGTAAGCGGAATGAGACTGCCTTTGCCCGCTCCAGCCTCAGCAGCAATAAGTTCTACTACGGTGACAGCGACTATGGTGACTACGATCTGGACGAGCTGAGCTTTGTGGCGGATCGGACCTTCTCGGGCAGTATTACGCTGAGCTTCACCCTTTACGGCGGAAAAAACAGCAAATGCGATCAGTCGACCACCGGTACACTGGCCATCACCACCGGCACATCTGCGGGAACATCCCGTTATGTGGGCAACATCCGTTACAATACCACGCCCAACACCGCCCTGCAGATCAATGCCAATGACATTGCCCGTCTTTTCCGTAAGTACACCTCTGGCGAAGCCCTGCAGTATTTGACGCTGACCAGTGTACCTGCTACCGGCAGCCTATATTACAACTATTACAATACCAGCAAGTATGGCTCCGCACAGATGCCGCTCACCGCTTCCACAGCGGGGAATGTGGTCTTCTCCTACAGTCCCGCCTCTGCATCGGAATATGACCTCTCCGAGCTGACCTATATCCCCAGCGGCAGCAATTACTGCACAGCCCTCACCTTTACCGGATACAGCAGCAGCGGAACGGCTGTTTCTGCAACCATTCTGATCAGTGTGACGGCTTCTCCGGTGTCTGAGGTTTACAGCGTGACCACCAAGGGTACCTCCGTGAACTTCCCGGCAAACTCTGTGTATTCCGCGGTGGCATCCGCCACTGGCTTCGGCCTTAGCAGCATCCAGCTGCTGGAGCTGCCTGCCTCCACTGCCGGTGTTCTGTACGTTGGCTCCTATGCGGCGGATACCACCAGCGCTTACAGCTACGGCAGCGACACTGATTCCATGAGCCAGCTGCGCTTCATTCCCAACAGTGGGTTCACCGGTTCTGTCTCTATTCCCTATGTGGCATTGAGCAGCAGCGGCACCGCTTTGGGGGCCGGTGTGGTCTCCATCGGCGTGGTGGACAGCGTGAAGAAGTTTACGGATATCTCCACCTCCACCTGGTGCTATAAGTATGTTACGGAACTTGCCAGCGCCAATGTTATCTCCGGCTACAGCAACGGAACGTTTCAGGAGAAGAATACCATTACTTACGGCGCGGCCCTGAAGCTCATCATGCTGGCGGCGGGCTACGGCGAGCAGGCCCCCACGGTGAAGGGCAGCCCCTTCAGCGGCTATCTGGCGAAGGCCAAGGCTGCCGGACTGGTGTCCGGCAATCCCAAGCTGAACGGGCCTATCACCCGTTTGCAGATCGCGCAGATCGCCGCCAAGGCGTTGAAGCTTTCTACCGCCGGTCTGCCCAGCAAGAAGCCCTTTACCGACACCAATGACGTCTATGTGCAGGCGCTGAATGCCGCCGGTATCATTGAGGGGTACTTCTCCAACGGCACCAGCACCTATAAGCCCAACAACACCCTGACCCGCGGTCAGGTCTCTGCCATCGTGTGGAGAATGAAAAATTCCGTACAGTAAAAACAGAATACTTGTGGAACCACGCGGTCAGCCGAGAGGCTGACCGCGTGGTTTTTTAGGTCGATAGAACGCATGACTGCAAGTGGCGGGGGAGCCGTGATTCTGAATTTCCTGTGCCTCCTTTGCCGCCTTGAAGCCGGAGATCTGTGGGTCCCGCCTGAATTTCCGCATGGTATTGATATAATAAGCATATACAGATGTGCTTGCTTATGGCATTGAGGCTTTCTATAAAAGCTTATTCTGATTGACTGCATCCATGTGTGGTATCCGGCTTCGATCATGGCCGGAACCAGTGGAGGTCTTGTATTTTGCGTGTGTTGGCATGGCCGCGGGATCAAAAATCGAGAGGTGAATGGGATGAAACGCAGAATCTTGACGGTATGTTTGCTGCTGGCGCTGCTGCTGACCGCCTGCGGCGGGCAGAACAGGGAGCCGGAGAATCCGCCGGATGCGAAGCCATCGGCACCGGGGGAGGAGGCAGCGGAACCTCCCGATGAAACGCCGGAACCTGAACCTGCAAAGCCGGAGGAAAAAGAACCGCTGAGTCTGGAAGATGTGCTGACAGACATCTACACCGTGGTGCCCGGCACGGCGGGCAGCTCTCTGCGGGCCACCTATGCCGCCGGAGAGCTGCTGGACTGGATCGATGTGAACTCGGTGGAGCAGGAGGACGTATTCAGGTGGATAGATGAAAACGTGCCCATGGAAAACGCTGCGGAGCTGGCCCGGGCATGGGCGGCGGTGCTGACGGAGGCGGAGGCCCTCATGCGGGGCGATGAGACGGCCTATGACGCACTGGATGACGCGGGCTATACCATGGAACAGCCGTACCGCAGCACGGGCCGGGTGAAGTGGGCGGCGTGGAAGCTGCTCCCCCTGTTTACGCAGATTTTAGACCGTACGGAACGCGCGGAGTACCGCTACGAAGCGCCGGGGGATTACAGCGCTGTGACGGAAGAAGCCCTTGCGGGCATCTGGGTGGACGATGCGGGTACCACCGTTCTGCTGTTTTCCGAGGACGGCTGCCGCATCGTGTATCCGGCACTGGAGTTGCTTGGCGAAACCGCCTATGCCTTCCGCGTCCGGGACCGCAGCAGCGTGGGATACTGTCCGGCGTTGGACATCGACTATCTGCAAAATGACTTTTCCACTCCGCTTGTTTACTACGTGTCCGGCATCGACGATACCCACTTCTGGAGCAATACCCAGAATAAATGCTTCCGCAGACTGGCGTAAAAGGGGCGCGGAAAATCGGCCCTATCAAATGTGCCCTTGCGGGCGTGGACGCTTTTTCTGCGTGATTTTTCACACATATAAGTTGACGCAGCCGTCTCTGGGATGCTCTCCCGGAGACGGCTGCGTTGTTATCAGTTTAAAATGGATTTATTTTCTTCTGCGGCCGCCCTGCTTGCCGGAGATATTCCGGTTCAGGTCTGCCATTTTCCGCTCCGAGGAGGAGAGAAACTGCTTGAGCTTGTCCTCAAAGGCCAGATCGCCGGAGGGGGTGGTGTCCGCTGCCTGAACGGCGGGGAGCCGCCGCGGGACGGGGGACTGCTGCCGGACGGGGCTGGAAGCTCCGCTGGGCGGGGCGCTCCGGTGCAGGCAGCGCCTTTTTGATGGAAAGATCCAGCTTTCCGTCCTTGATAGCAAGGAGCTTTACCTTAACGTCCTGCCCCTCCTGCAGGAAATCATGGACATCGTTGACATAGGTATTGGCGATCTCCGAAATATGTACCAGGCCGGACTTGCCGCCCTCCAAGGCCACAAAAGCGCCGAATTTTGTAATACTGGTGACCTTGCCCTCTAAGACTGTTCCGACCTCGTACTCCATAAGTGCTGTGTTACTCCTATTCTTATTCTTGTTAAAATAATAGTGACCGGCTGTGCCGGTAATGCTCAGTTGGATCGATCTAAAAACAGATAGCTGTTGCTGTCGATCATGCCCAGTTCTTCCCGGGCCAGTTCTTTCATTTTCTCCTCGGTGGGACCTTCTGCGATGTCGCTCCGCAGCGTCTCGTTTTCCTGCTGGACATTCTCCACCTGCCGGGCATACTGATCCCGTTCCGCCTGCGCGGCCCGGACCTGCCCCTGAAGGGCATAAAGCCGCCAGCCCACTGTGGCCAGAAGCAGCAGGATCACCACATGGACCAGCAGATTACCGGATTTTTTCTTTTTTGCGGGTTTGACGGGCTTTGCCATGGGACATCCCTCCTTTGCGAAGGGGCTTCCATACTCCTTCAATATGTATTGTAGCGTATTTCCTGAGAAAATAAAAGAGGGTTTTTGCCTGAAATGCAAATTTTTTACAAACTGCGGCGCAAAACCGTCCCGGTAGACTCAGAAATTGGAACAATTCCATCCACCGGTCCATCCAGAAGTCCCAAACCGGCCGCAGGGGCCGGGAAAGCAGGGAAAAAAACAGAACGCCGCCGCCCAGACCTCCCAGCAGGATGAACCCCCGGAGCTGGCCATCCGACTGCCGCAGGACGAACAGAAAGACCGCCAGACCTACGGCCTGACAGTAGAGCAGGTCCAGCGGCGCCGTCAGTCGGGGGTGCCGCAGCCGCACCGCCCGCAGCAGGTCGTACAGGACCCCGGCGCCCAGACCCAGCAGAATCGACAGGAGGAACGTGCGGAGCTGCTCCGTGACATGGATGGCCATGGCCTATCCGAACAGACGGCTGAAAAAGCCGCCCTGACGGTTCGGAGTGTCCTCATAGGAGATGGAGGTGATGCGGCCATCCACATACAACTCGCCCCCCTCTAAAGACAGCTTGCCGATGTGCAGGTCCTCCCCGGTGACGATCAGGGTCCCGGCGGAGGTGGTCATGATGACGCCGCTCTCGTCGAAGCGCTCCACATCCTCCACGCCGGAAACGGTAAGATGCGCCCGGTCCATCAGCTCCAGCCGATGAGGGGTGACGGGCATATTGAAGTCATTGGTCATAAGATCCCTCCCTGCCCTCAGTGTATGCGGACAGGGAGGGAGATAGAAGAACTTATTGGATCTGCCGGTACAGGGCGGCGGCATCGCTCTGCCGCACGGTCTCCTGAACGGACAGCACCTCCACGGTGACGGTCCGTACGCCGAAGCGAAGGGTGATCTGATCTCCCTCCTTCACCTCGTAGGAGGCCCGGGCGGGCTTACCGTTGACGGTGACCAATCCATTGTCGCAGGCTTCATTGGCCACGGTCCGCCGCTTGATGAGCCGGGAGACCTTGAGATATTTGTCTAAGCGCATGGTGCTTCCTTTCTTGAAAAATGAAAAAGGGGGCATAACGCCCCCTTTACGGTGTGAATTTATTCAGCCACAGCGTCCTTCAGAGCCTTGCCGGCCTTGAACACGGGCACCTTGGAAGCAGGGATCTCGACAACTTCCTTGGTACGGGGGTTACGGCCGGTGCGGGCAGCGCGGGACTTGACCTCGAAAGAACCGAAGCCAACCAGCTGGACCTTGTCGCCTTCCTTCAGAGCGGCGGTAATGGCGTCCAGGGTAGCGGAGACAGCAGTCTCAGCGTCCTTCTTGGAAATTTCAGCGGCAGCGGCCACGGCGGCGATCAGTTCAGCTTTGTTCATGAGTATATCCTCCTGTAAAATAATTAAAATTCCATTTATCTTTTATCGCGTTTCCGCAATGAAGATCTTAGTTTTCTTTGGCTTGCTCCCAAAGAGCGATTTTTTCCGCTTCCGTATAAGCGTTCAGCGGGCGGTCGGCGGCATCCGCCACCCGGCGGAACCGACCTTGGTATTTGTCGCAGGCCCGGTGCAGAGCGTCCTCCGGGTCCACACCGGACATCTGGGCGATCTTGCAGAGAATGAACAGAGCGTCGCCCAGCTCCTCCCGGATGCCGTGAGGACTGCCCCGCATCATGGCGATCTATGACGCGGCGCGGCGGTATATGCGGCAAAACG
>OLNQ01004473.1_pt1 | contig 10438 bp, 6 predicted proteins | sample 1672821 | NCBI WGS metagenome assembly OLNQ01 (sample SAMEA3136727, study PRJEB25190) | human gut metagenome | biome: human gut; feature: human-associated habitat; material: faeces | place: Austria | collected 2013
CCTGACCCCGTGCGTGACAGGCACGTATTCTAACCAGCTGAACTAACGCACCATTTTGGTATTGCGAGTGCAAAGATACTATATTTTCTAAAACCTGCAAATAATTCCGGGATATTTTTTTGCCGTTTGCCTGCCGTGTCCGGCTGTGCCGCCGCCGGATACGTGCCTCCCGGCAGGTGTGCTGTTCCCTGCCCCCTCCCGGCCTGTCTACTGCTTCCCCGCCTCCCGCCGGGGATGTGGATGGATGCTCCGGAGCCGGCGGATGTTTTTCCTTTCCGGGGTCGCCGGGCGGATTCTCCAGAGCATCCTATTGTTTCCCTTTCCCGGAACCGTAGGGTAGGTGTCCTTGGGGACTTTCTTTCCGGCGTGAGCCCTCCCCTTGTTCCGGCAGGCGTACCCCCTCCCTTATGCTCGTCGACGTACCCTTATCTGCCTTGCCTTTCCCCGTCCGCACCGCCATGCGATGCGGGGAAACGAAAAACGAGGCAGTCGTAAACTGCCTCGTTTCCTGTTTCTTGCCTCCGGGGATTTTCCCTTCGGTTTGCTGGCGGTGCGTAGGGGACTCGAACCCCTGACCCCGTGCGTGACAGGCACGTATTCTAACCAGCTGAACTAACGCACCGTTTGGTCTATTGCGAGTGCAAAGATAGTGTAATTTTTCAAAACGGCAAACGCTTTTACGGCTTTTTGAAGAAAGAAAATTGCACGCTTCCGTAACTCCTTAATTGCCAGAACTCCTCGCAGGCCGAGAAATCCATTTTTTTCGAGTGTTCGAAGATGAAAATCCCCTCCGGGCGCAGCAGGTTGCCCTCCAGCACCAGTTTCACCACCTGTTCGCTGCCCTCCAGGTCGTAGGGGGCGTCCGAAAAAATCACGTCGAACTGCTTGGTGCAGCTCTTCAGGTAGAGGAACGCATTGGCCTTCACGGGATAGAGGTTGCCGATGCCGAGCTGTGCCGCCGTCTGCCGGATAAAGTTGTAATGCACCGGGTTGATCTCCACCGATGTGACGCTCCGTGCTCCGCGCGAGGCGAACTCATAGCTTATCGACCCCGTCCCGGCAAAGAGGTCGAGCACGTCGCACTGCTCGAAATCCACCAGGTTGCCCAGTACGTTGAACAGGTTTTCCTTGGCGAAATCGGTCGTCGGGCGTGCCCGCAGGTTGCGCGGCGGGTTGATGGCCCGCCCCTTGTATTTTCCGCTGACTATTCGCATACGATCCGTTTGAAATAACCTTTCAGCAACTTGCCGCACGCCTTGGCGTCGTCGCCGGAAATCCTGAGTTCGCAGCTTTTGAGTGCGAACTCCTTTTCGAGCCGTTCCGTGAAGTAGCATACGTCCGCCGTGTCCGGTGCGGGGATCACCCCCGCGAAGCGGAGGCTGCCGTCGTACACCTTAATATATAGGAGCCCCGCCGTGCGGTATGCCCATACGGTCGGTGTTCCGGCCTGCACCTCCCGGAGCAGCGGGGTGGTGTAGCGGATGCGGTCTCCCAGCTTCTCCTCCACCTGCCGCAACGCCTCCCGGTGCGCAGCCATTACGGCGACGATGCCCTGCACGGGGAGGCTGCATACGGCGCGCTCTTCCGCGGCGGGAGCCATGCCGTTTGCCGCGAGCAGCGTTCCTGCGTCCCCGGTGCCGAGCACCTCCTCCGGGACGAGCATCGTCCGTGCCGTCAGCAGCTCCGCCTCCACGGGCTCCTCCCCCGGGAATTCCCCGTCGAGGCCGTGCGCCGAAAAAGAGTGTCCATCCAACGTAAGCTGAATGGACACCTTATTTGTAGCTTGCGGAGTGTTACTCCCAGTTACCTGCTTCATTGTTACCAGCTTCCATTGAACCGAACTTGACGCCGGGGTAGCGGTTGAAGTTGTTCACCTCGTCGTCGATCAGGTTGATGATCTCCTGGCGGTAAGCCACCGTGTCGAGGAACATCTTGTAGGGTGCGCGGCACTCCACGATCGGGATCACGACCTTCGACTCGGTGGTGATGATACCTGCCTCCATAATGTACTGGGCCTTGTCATCGGTGCCGGGGATGTAACGCAACTGCGCTACATCCTGTTTCGAAAGGCGCTTGGGCGAGAAGATCGTGTCGATCACGGCGATCTTGAACTTCTCGACGTTCTTTTTGCCCATCTTCTTCAGCTGTGCCATGGCTACGGAGTCATCCTCGTCGACGATCTTGCGCTCGAGTTCGAGCGTATCCTGCAGGATGAAATTCGCCAGCGTGTCGAAACTGCCCGTGAAACGCTGGTACTTCGACTTGAATGCGCGCTGTGCCGTACGGATGTCCTTGATGCGGTCGATGACCTGGGCTTTCTTGGCCTTCAACTCGTCATCGAACTTGATCGGGGTCGAGATCTGGTCGTAGATAACGTAGACCAGCGCCACGATAGCTACAGCAAGAATGATTTGAGCGATTTTTTTCATTTTTTAAGCTAATCTAATATTTGTTTGTAATTTTGTACAAAATAAAACACACGCATGTTCAGCACACGTATTGCGACCCAAATTTACGCTAAAATTTGTTTTGAAACAACTCTTGGGCAAAAAAAAATCATAGAAAAATTGTCCGAATACCTTGCAGGTGACGATTTTTCGCGGATTTTCGTGCTGAACGGGTATGCCGGCACGGGCAAAACGACGCTGATAGCGGCACTCGTGGGGGCGCTTAAGGATTTGAATATCAAACCCATCCTGCTCGCCCCGACGGGCCGTGCGGCCAAAGTCCTCGCCCAATACGCTCAGGAAAAGGCTTTTACCATCCACAAGCGGATATACCGTCAGCGCACCAATGCCGATTACGAATCGAAATATTCGCTCAACTTCAACGCCGAGAAGGGGGCGGTATTCATCGTCGACGAGGCCTCGATGATCGGCGACGGAGCCGCCGACGGCAGTCCCAACCTGCTCCAGGACCTACTTTTCTACGTATATTCCGGCCTAAACTGCAAGCTGATTCTTCTTGGCGACACGGCCCAGCTTCCTCCTGTAGGGATGGAGGAATCTCCGGCAATGAATCCCGAAGTGCTTAAAGCACAGGGGATGCACGTGGTGCGCGCCACCATCACCAAGACCGTGCGCCAGAAGGCGCGTTCGGGAATCCTCTACAACGCCACCCAGCTGCGGCGCGCACTGCGGTCGGGCAAACTCGTAGAGCCGGAAATCAAAATTTCCGGTTTTCAGGATGTGGCCGTAGTCGAGCCGGAGAATCTTGAGGAAATACTCGGGCGGTCGTTTGCCGAATTCGGCGAAAAAAACACCCTGCTGATTACGCGCTCCAACCGCCGCGCCGCCGACTTCAACCTCGCCATCCGCAAAATAATCTACGACCGCGAGGAAGAACTCTGCGCCAGCGAGCGACTCATAATCGCCAAAAACAACTATTACTGGACGCGTCCGTCGGTCGTGGAAGCCACCAGCGGCAACATCAACGGCGAGAGTGAATCGCGGCGCCCCATGGATTTCATAGCCAACGGCGACTCCTGTGTGGTCGAAAAGGTATTTTCCATCGAGACGCACGCCATCAGCACGTTTGCCGACGTACGGCTGTACTTCCCCGACCACGACTGGCGCGTGGACGCTAAACTCAACCTCGACACCCTCCGCAGCGACACAACCGGCCTCCCCAACGAAAAGCGCGAATGGCTCTACCGGCAGGCTCTGCGGGATGCAGGCGTCGGCGAAGACGCCTCCCCCACGGCCATACGGAAGGTATTGAAAGCCGACCCCTTCTACAACGCCCTTCAGGTAAAATTCGGATATGCCGTCACCTGCCACAAAGCCCAGGGCGGCCAGTGGCCCTCCGTATTCGTCGACATGGGCTACATACCCCCCGAAGCCTTCCCGGAAAGCGACATCGCCCGCCGTCGCCTCTACACCACCATCAGCCGCGCCACCCGCCACCTCACCCTCATCAACCCCTCCGTCAAAATCGTGTAAACAGCCCATGTTTAAATATTTAAGATTGATATAATTTGTGTTTACCCTCCTTATATCGTAGAATCCGATTTTTAGAGTGTAATTAAAAAAGAGGATGATGATAGCTTCACCACCCTCTTCTTCTTTTATTATTCTCTGAAATTATATTGCAATCTTTATCGTCTCTCCATCAATTGTCACGAGATAGATTCCACGCGATAACAAGATTTCTCCGCAATCGCCATCATAAATTACAGTTCCGTAGACGTTTGTCACCTTTACATATTTAGCCTTAGTAACTTTTATTCCTCCCGGAATAGGTTGAACTTGATAGTTGCAATCTTCCTTAATATCATTTATGCCGCTATTTTCAACGACATTAACCTTACATAATGCAGAGTAGCCACCATCAACTGAAGTCGCCATAATTGTTGCAGTTCCGGTTTGCAGGGCATAAACAGTGCCTTCTTGTGAAACCATTGCGACTCTTACATCAGAGGATTGCCAATTAACCGACTTATTTGTTGCAGTTTCCGGGATTATTCTTGCCTCAAGTCTTTCCGCTTCATCTTTATTTATCGTAAGAAGAGTTTTATTGAGAACAACATCAGTTACAGGCTGAATCACAGTTAAATTACATTCATCTCTTACTTCTTGATCTTCTACAGATATAACCGAAATGACTGCGCTTCCCCCAGAAAGTGCAATAAGCTTTCCATTAGCATCTATTTTAGCAATATTTTCATCTGATGAGCTCCATGTAACTTCTTTATTGTCAGAAGATGCTGGCGAGAATATGATTGACCAGTGCTCAAATGATTCGCCGACCTTTAAACTCATTTCCGAAGGATAAAATGTTATTACACGGAGTGGTTGATGAACTGTAATTTCACATGATGCAGAGATTGCCGGATTCTCTACACTGGTAGCTGTAATAATAGTTTTCCCACTTGACGTGCCGGTCACAAAACCATCCCAAGCAACTTTTGCCACGCTTAAATCAGACGATGTCCATGTCACTCTTCCATTGTCGGCATCGGATGGCTGAACGTCGGCCACAATAGTCATTGATTCATTGACATTAATTGTAGCTGATTTAATAGATAAAGTGACACCCGTTACCGAGACTGGTATCTTTTTTATATTTGCTTTGGAATATGGAACTTTCTCTTTGTAAAGGGATAAGCTTTCCTTCGGCACATATATCGTTGATTTTGTCAAACAACTTTCAGAGTAATATTTAAAAGAAGGAGGAGATACCCTATTGATAATGAAAATATAATTATTAGTACTACTTATGTAGTCATTTGTATACCATGTATTATATGTATTACTGTACGTTTGATACGTATTATCAATCTCGACAACTGATTCAGGGATTACTACCGTCTGGCCATTTTTTTTAGGAAATGCCGTGGTGTAATACTTCTTCAAAGAAGAAGGCAAAATCAAAGTGTCAGGTAAAAAATTTGTATCTTCGAACGCAGATTCCTGAATTTCCTCAATCCCGTCTGGCAAATTAATTGTACTCAGTGATTTGCAATCCCTGAAAGCGTTTTTACCAATGTATTTAATCGAATTAGGGCAACTTACAGTTTCGATTTTTACATTTCCCCCATATCCTTGTTGACTATAGTTATCACATGCATAAGCAGCAATCGTCGTCATGCCATCTCTGAATAATAAATGTTTCGGAGACGATTTCGCACCAGTTTTCCCAGCATACACATAGCCCCAAAGTGAATTATTGTATTCGGAGCATTTTTCACTACCATATACTAAGGTATCAACCTCAAGATATATGAGTGGGCGACTTTGATTATCTGGCTTTGGAGTTACAATTGTTTTAGGCAACGCCAACTTCCCGATACAGGCATTTGCTGAAAGATTAAATATATTATGGAACAGTTCATTATCATTATCCGTTGCATTACCGATAATGGAAACATCCGACAAATCAAGGAATTTACTGAGACTATGTTTCTGCATCAATGTCCCAATAAATGACAGGTCGGTAGCGTTGACGTAGCCCGTAACAGTTAAATTTTCAATTGTCTGCTGGTCACCATAGTTAATTTTACTTGAAAGCCAACCAGGCGTTTGGTTGTCGATTGAGAGTGATTTCGTCTGAGCCGAGCAGCAAAAACTCAAAACGAGCACTACAATCATAAGAAATTTTCTCATAATAATAATGTTATAAAAGTGTAAGTATAGATATGATATTCTGAGGTCCTTGTAATGGTAAAAATGTATTATCCATAAATCGCACTATTATATTTGCGATTATGCCTAATTCCTTCAATTCATCAATGTTTTTCAAATAAAACACCTCCGCGACATTTTTACTTCCTGCAAGTTCCTGGCATTCTTGAGGTATAGGCTCCGATGTAATTAATTTTAGCCTCTCTGCTAGAGCGTAATCTAATATCCTACGTGCCATAGGCTTAAAAAAGTGCCGCAGTCATCCTCTCGTTGGCGTGATTGGTTTATATACAAAAAAAGCGTAGGAATCTGTATCTGTTACCGTCCTACCATCTGAGGCTTCTCGCATTGCCCTATTCATGTCGGACGGCAACGTGCAGAAGCCCACGCCAGTATATGCAAACTAAGCGTCCGGCAGAATCCCTCACGAGATTTCACGCCGAATGCAGGGTATTACATATCCACGGGCATCTACCGTTGCTCAATCCTTGACATGAATATGAAATTTTGCGAGAATTTCAGATGGTCAAGAATCAGCGCGGATAAACGCTTTCTATAATTTTCATGCATCCCGCACCACATTTCCCCAGACCCAAAAGGATTCATCTTCAATCCTTTTACACTGGCGTAGACTATGCGTTGCGGTCTGCACCCGCTAAGTTACAAAGATTTTTGAAATCTACACAACCCCGTAATTGATTTTTTATGATAACGATATATTGTCTGCCCATTGGCCCATATATGTTGGCCACAAAAAGCATGACAGGCATTACAGAACCAACATTTTTCGCCAACATTGTAGGGACGCACGGCTCGTGCGTCCGTGTAACAAACTGAGGATCAAATATTATACAAGGACGCACGGCCCGTGCGTCCCTACATTTCGATGGTTTTGCAACACCCAAAAGTAGGGATGCACCATGGTGCATCCGATTATCATCGTGTTAGGCGTATATAGACGGCGGATGCATTAGGATGCATCCCTACAATCTGATAATCAAGTATATTAATAAATTTACGAAGCAATAAGGATTGTATTATCCTCACAATTGCGCCCCAGTTCAACTATTTATATGGTAAAACCTTACAGGCCGGAGAGGAAGATGAGGAGGATGGCGGAGGGGGCGACGTAGCGGAGGCAGAAGATGAGGGCGGCCACGGCCAGGCGGCCGCGGCGGCCGTCGAGGGCAAGCTCTTTCCTGACAACCGCGCGCTTCATAACCCAGCCGACAAGAATGGATACCATCATGCCGCCCACGGGAAGCAGGATGTTGGACGACACATAGTCGAACATGCCGAAGATGGTGCGCCCGCAGAGGGTGGCGCCGGAGAGCGGGCCGAACGAGAGGGCGCAGGCTGTGCCTGCCACCATGGCGATGGCGGTGGTGAGGATTGTGGCCGCAGAGCGGCGCATATGGCATTCCTCTGTGAAAAATGCGATTGAAATTTCGCTCATCGATATGGTCGACGTGAGCGATGCCACAAGCAGCAGGAGGAAGAAAAGCGTGGCCCATACGTTGCCCCACGCAAGATGGGAGAAGATGGCGGGCAACACTTCGAACACGAGGCGCGGGCCTGATTCGGGCGATGCTCCGAAGGTAAACACTGCCGGAAAGATAACTATTCCCGCCATCACGGCCACGAGCGTATCGAGTCCGGCAATAGTCGAGGCGCTGCGCAGCAGGCGCGTCTCGGGCCGAAAATAGCTGGCATAAGTGAGCAGGCACCCCAGTCCGAGCGACAGCGAGAAAAACGCCTGCCCCATCGCTCCGATAAGCACGGAGGGAGTAATAGCCGAAAAGTCGGGCCTGAAAAGGAACAGAAGTCCTTCCCGGGCCTCAGGCATCATCAGAGAGTTGACACAGAAGGCCACCAGAAGCACGAACAGCAAGGGCGTGAGCACGTTCGACACGCGCTCTATCCCCTTTTCGACGCCACGGCGCATTATCACGTAGTTCAGCGCAAGGAAGCCGAGCGTCCACCCTACGGGCTGCCATGAGGCGGTAAACGAGGCGAATTCCTCATGGAGCTGCGTCTCGCTTCCGGCAAAACCGCCCACGGAGTGAACCACATAGCTGGCCGTCCATCCGGCCACCACGCTGTAGAAGCTCAGTATCATCAGCGACGCCAGAATACCCATCAGGGCCACAAGCCGCCACAGCGGCGAGCCATGAATCTTGCGGAACGCGCCGTAGATGTTCGACCCGGTGGAACGGCCGACTATGAACTCGGCCGTAATCACCGGAATGCCGATCAGAAGGATGCAACCCAGATAGACTATAAGAAACGCTCCCCCTCCGTGCATGCCTGCCTCGTAGGGGAAACGCCATATGTTGCCCAGCCCTACGGCCGAGCCTACGGTGGCGGCAATCACGCCCAGACGGGTTGCGAACTGGGCGCGGCTGCCGCCGCCTTTGTGTCGGTTATTTTCTTGCATTCAATAATTTAAGGGGAAACACCCCGAAGGGTCAGAGCTGGGCGTCGATCAGCGCGATTTTCTGCTCGATGGCGGCCAGATCGTCCTTGATGCGCTGGATGCGGCGCTCCATTTCGCGCACCATTGAATCGCCGCTCTTGCTCTTGGAACTGAGGAAACCGAGGTTATTTTCGTAGGTTTTCAGCTCGTTGCGCTTGATTTCATAGGCGCGCACAATGCGGTCGCGCTCGCGGCGCAGCTTGGCGGCGTCGCCGCTCATCTCCTTGACGACATCCTCAAAGCGGCTTGCGCCGGCTCCGTCGCGATGGGCACGCGAATAAAATGCGTCGCAGAGGGCGCGGTATTCGTCGTAAATCTTATCCTTTTCGCGGAAAGGCACATGGCCGATCTCCTGCCAGCGGGCCTGCAGCTCCTTCACCTTCGGCATGGCCTCGGCGCGCGGCGTGTCGGCTCCGATAGCCTTGAGTGCCTCGATAATCTCGCGCTTGGCTTTGAGGTTGGCCTGCTCCTCGGAGCGGCCCTCGCTCTGGTTGCGCTTGCGGGCTTCAAAGAAGGTATCGCATGCTTTCTGGAAACGCTGCCATACGGCGTCGCTCTGCTTTTTAGCCACGGTACCTATCGTCTTCCACTCCTTCTGGAGAGCCACGAGGCGGTCGGCCGTGCGGCGCCAGTCGGTGCTTTCGCTCAACGCCTCGGCCTGCTCGCAGAGGGCAATTTTCTTGGCGAGGTTGGCGGCGAGCTCATCTTTCACGGCGCGATAGTATTCGCCCTTGAGGGTGAAGAAGTTATCGCACGCCTTGCGGAAGCGGGCGAAGAGAGCGTTGTTAATCTTGCGCGATGCAAAACCGAGCGTCTTCCATTCCTGCTGGGCGGCGATTATGGTTTTGGTAGCCTCCTCCCATGCTCCGAAAGATTTGAACTGAGTGCAGTCGATGGCCTCTATACGTTCGCAGATGGCAGTCTTGGCCTGCTCGTTGGCAGCTTCGCGGGCCTTGCGCTCCTCGAAGAAAGCCTGATATTTCTTATTGACTACGGCCGAGGCATCCTTGAAGCGCTGCCAGATTTCCTCGCGCAGCTCCTTGGCCACGGGACCGGTCTGACGCCATTCGTCGTGAAGGTTCTGCAGGCGTTTGAACGCGAGCACCACATCATCGTCGGCGTCGAGCTTTTCAGCCTCCTCGCAGAGGAGAGTCTTGAGCTCCAGATTCTTGCGAAAATCGTAGTCGCGCAGGTCCTTATTGACCTTCAGCTGGTCGTAGAACTGCTCCACGGTAGCCTGATACGTCTTCCAGAGGTCGGTAGCTTCAGTTGGAGGCACATCGCCGATGGCCTTGAACTCGGCCTGAATCTCCTTCACGCGCGGGAATGTGCGGTTCACGTTGTCGGTGTCGGCAGAAAGCTGCTGAAGTTCCTCGATAAGAGCCTTCTTGCGGTCGAGGTTGGCGGCAAGCTCAGCCTCGTGGGCGGCGGTGAGAGCAGCCTTGCGGTCGCGAACTGCGTTCATAAGCTCCTTGAACTGCTCTTCGGCAGGATCGAGAGCCGGCAGAAAATCGGCCTCGGCATTTCCGGCAGCCAGAAAATCGGCCATTTCGGCCTCGAGTTCAGCCTTACGGAAGGAATAGAACAACTGTTTGAGGCGAGCCACCTCCTCGCGCGAGATTTCGACGGCATCGGCCGAAGCCAGACGGGTAAGAGCCTCAAGCACTTCGGCCTTGTCGGCCGGCCCTTTGAGGGCTTCGGCAGCCTCGGTCTCAGGCATCTGCTCTTGAGCAGTTTCAGCCTCAGCGGCCTTCGTTTCATCAGCTTCGGCCTCGGGAGCCTGCGCTACAGGTTCGGTGGCTTCGGGAGTGGATTCGGACTCGGGAGTGCCACCGCTGAC
>OLNQ01004477.1_pt1 | contig 10431 bp, 10 predicted proteins | sample 1672821 | NCBI WGS metagenome assembly OLNQ01 (sample SAMEA3136727, study PRJEB25190) | human gut metagenome | biome: human gut; feature: human-associated habitat; material: faeces | place: Austria | collected 2013
ACGATGCCGAGGCCCTCAAGAAGCAGCTCGAGGAAGCTGGCGCGAAGGTCGAGATCAAGTAATTTCACCCAACCGTTTGAAAAAAGCAGCAGCTCGCAGGAGCTGCTGCTTTTTTAGCACGGGCTTGCGTTTCGGCTGATCTCGTGTTAAAATCGCATTGTTCGCCCGCGCCGCGGGCGTCTTTTTGACCAAATCGGAGGAATGTGTATGGACCGTCAAAGAAAAGCCGACATGATGCTGGTGCTGGCGACCGGCTTTTGGGGCATTTCCAACTGCCTGATCGCCATTTGCCTGCGCGATATGCAGCCGGTGACGCTCAATGCCTTCCGCTTTCTCTCGGCCTTCGTCGTGCTCGGCGCGGTGTTTCACAAGCGGGGGCTCCGCGCGAGCCGTGAAACATGGAGGTACAGCGTTCTCGTCGGGCTGTCGCTCGTGGTGATCTACCTCGGCGCGACCTACGGCGTTTTGTATACCAGCGTATCCAACGCGGGCTTCATCGGCGCGATGACCGTTCTCTTTACCCCATTCTTTGAGTTCGTCGTTTACCGAAAGCGACCGGACCGCAAGCTCGGCTTTGCCTTGGCGGTGTGCATGGCAGGCATGGCGCTCCTGACGCTCAACGAGGCGCTGCGTCCCGCGCCGGGCGATATCATCTGCCTGCTCGTGCCGACCTTCTACGCCGTGGACCTGATGGTGACGGAGAAGGCGGTCGCGAAGCCGGAGGTCGACCCCATCGCCCTCGGCGTGCTGCAGACGGCGGTGGCGGGCGTGGTGATGCTCGGGCTGTCCCTCCTTCTTGAGACGCCGAGCCTGCCCGGATCGCCCAAGGTCTGGGCGGCGGCGCTGTTCCTCGGCGTGTTCTGCTCGGGCATCTGCTTCGTCATCCAGAGCGTCGAGCAGCAGTTCACCACGGCGAGCCACGCGAGCCTGATCTTCACGCTCGAGCCGGTATTCTCCGCCGTGTTCGCCTATTTCCTGCTCAGCGAGCGCCTGACGGTGCGCGGCTATTTCGGCGCGGCGCTGATGCTCGTGAGCCTGCTCATCATGGAGCTGGATGTGCCGGCTCTGCTGAAAAAGGATGAAAAAGCGCCGTAAAACGGCCCTTGCCACGTTTGGTTGCGGAAATTCCAGCGTGGGATGGTGGCACTTCGGACGAAAATTTGCTACGCTCGGGCCATCAAAACCGATGGAGGAACACGATATGACATTAGGAGAAAAGCTGCAGACGCTGCGCCGCTCCCGCGGCCTGTCGCAGGAGCAGCTGGCCGAAAGCCTGGGCGTGACGCCCGGCGCGGTCTATAAGTGGGAAACGGGGCTTTCCCAGCCGGAGCTGGCGATCATCGTCGAGCTGGCCGACCTGTTTCAGGTATCCATGGACGTGCTCATTGGATATGAGCTTCGAAACAACGACAGAGAAAGCGTCATTGAACGATTAAAGCAGTATGTTCATGACAGAGATCATGTTCATGGCAGCGATCCCGTTGATGCGATATCCGATGTAGAAAAAGCGCTGCAGCGGTATCCGAACTGCTTTGAGATCGTCTATCGCAGCGCAAGGATCTACCGTGTAAAGGGGCTGTATCTGAAAAACCCTGCTTATTCCGAAAGAGCAATTTCTCTGTATCGCCATGCCTGCCTGCTGATCGGGCAGAATACTGACCCTGAGATCAGCGAGGTATCCATTCATTTGGAAATGGCGCAGGTGTATATTTCCCTTGGACAGACCGAAAAAGGTCTGGAGATCCTGAAGAAGAACAATCCCTGCCGGCTCAATCATCCGAAGATCGGGGAGGTGCTTGCATCTTCCTGTAATGACGCAAAAGGAGCGCTTCCGTATCTTTCGGCCGCACTGCTGGATCTGACCGTCACCCATATGCAGATCGTCATGGGCTATCTCAATCTATATTGCAAGCAGAGGGACTATGAAAACGCGCTGCTTTTACTGGATTGGGCATTGGCGTTTTATCCAGGGCTGAAGTGTCCGCAGAAGCGAAGCTATCTGGACAAGAGCGAAGCAGCCCTTTGGGCGGTCCGCGCGGATGTGCTCTGGCGTTTGGAGCAAAAGGAGGATGCTGCGGACAGTCTCAGAAAAGCGAAGGTCGCCGCGACTGCCTTTGACCGGGAGCCGAATTACGATGCACGGAATATCCGGTTTGTTTCCGCAGCAGAAGCCGCAACGGCCTATGATGACATGGGCAGTACCGCCATGGATGTCATTGATACGATCCTTGCGGACAGCGATGAACCAATGCTGCTCACACGATGGATGAGGATTCAGAATGAAGAATAAACGCAGAGAATATACGGCACAATTTTATAAAAAGAATCATATCGCATTTGCGGCCGCGCTCCTTTCGTCCCTGCTCACCTCCGCGCTGAACCTTTATATCGCGTGGGTGCTCCAGCAAATGATCGACGCTGTGTCCGGCGTCCCCGGCTCCTTTGCATTGTCTGCTCTGCTTTGGTTCGTTCTCAGCGTCATTGCAGCGATCATCTTACTGAAGACTGCGAGTTACTTTTCCAAGCCGTGCTTTATGGAAAAAGCGATGAAGCAATATAAGAATTACGCATTCTGTAAGCTGACAAGAAAAAGCATCTCGGCCTTTGGTGCTGAAAATACCGCGAATTACATATCTGCGTTCTCCAATGATGCGGCAACGATTGAAAACAGCTATCTGGATGCGCAATTCAATATTCTGTTCTCGCTTGTCATGCTGCTCGGCGCTCTCATCATGATGATCGCATACAGTCCGATGATGACCGTCGTTGCCTGCCTGTTCTTTGTTCTGCCCATAGGCGCTTCCTATATCACTGGCAATCGCATCGAAAAAGCAGAGCGAAAAATATCCGAGAAAAACAGTGAATACACTCGAGCAGGCGGCGCTGCGCCGCTACGACGGCATTCTGGTGCTGAAAAACGGGCGCATCGCCGAGTCCGGCACGTTCGACGCGCTGATGGCGCGGAAGGGCTATTTCTACGCGCTCTATACGGTATCGCAGTAAGGAAAAACCGCGGTACATCCGGTTGGATGTACCGCGGTCCTTTTTACAGGAGGAACAGCGCCTCGCGCACGACCTCGCCGACGGTGGGGTGCGGGAAGACGATCTTGTCGAGGTGCTGGACGGGCAGTTTGGAATGGACCATCATGGCCGCGCCGTAGATGATCTCCGAAGCGTAGGAGCCGACCAGGTGCACGCCCACGACGCAGCGGTTTTTCCGGTCGTAGAGCAGCTTGCAGAAGCCGTCGCCCTTCGGGTTTTCCGCCAGATACCGGCCGGAGAGGGCCATCGGCGCCTTGACGACCTGCACGTCGAGACCTTTTTCCTTCGCGCTCTGCTCCGTTTCGCCGACGCAGGCGACCTCCGGCGTGGTGTAGATGACGGAGGGGATGATGGAATAGTCGATGCGGTCCTTTTTGCCGAGCATGTCGTTCACGGCGACCTCCGCCTCGCGGTAGGCCGTGTGGGCCAGCATCAGCTTGCCGTTGCAGTCGCCGATGGCCCAGACGCCGGGGACGTTCGTGCGCATGCGCGCATCCGTCACGACCGCGCCGCGCTCGAGCGCGAGGCCGATCGCCTCGGTGCCCAGCCCCGTCACATCCGCGCGGCGGCCGGCGGAGAGCAGGACGCGGTCACACGGGACCGTATGCTGCCCGGCCGCATCGGAATAGACGACGCCGGCTCCTGTCACCGCCTCGACCTTCGCGCCCAGGCAGAACTCCATGCCCTGCTTGCGGTAGGTCTTCATGAGCAGGTCACAGATCTCCGGGTCGGTATTGCCCGCGATCTTGGGCATCATCTCAACTACGGTCACCTTCGTGCCGATGGAGGCGAAGTAGCAGGCCATCTCCAGGCCGATGACGCCGCCGCCGATGCACACGAGCGACTTCGGCTGCGTCTGCAGGGCAAGGATCTCCCGGTTCGTCATCACGAAGCCGGAGGCCAGCCCCTCCTTCACACCCGGGATCGGCGGCACCGCCGCGCTCGAGCCCGTGGCGATCACGAGCCGCGGGGCGGAAAGGACCTCGCCGCCCGCCGAGACCGTGAAATTCTCCCCGTCTTTGCCGAGGATCTTTCCCTCAGCAGAAAAGACCGTCACGCCGTGCGCCTTCATCGCCGCGCCGACGCCGCGGACGAGCATGCGGACCACGCCGTCCTTCCGCGCGACGACCTTCGCGTGGTCGAACGAGACATTTTCCGCCGTCACGCCGTAATCCGCGCCGTGCAGCGCCGCCTGATACTGCTTGGCGCAGTAGAGCAGGCTCTTGGTGGGGATGCAGCCCTCATTCAGGCACGTGCCGCCGAGGGCGCGCTTTTCGATCAGCGCAGGGCGCAGGCCCGCCTTTCCCGCGCGTTCCGCACAAAGATAGCCGCCCGGCCCGCCGCCGATCACGATCAAATCAAACTTCTGCATAATAGAACCTCCTGCCGTTTTCTCCAGTCTAGCATGCCCCGACGCAGTTTTGAAATGCTTTTTTGTGATATTTGTATTCTGTTTTTGTTGTTTTGTGTTGTTTTTTTGAGAATCAAGCTCCCCGCAAAAAGGTGCAGACCAACAAATCCGGCCTGCACCTTCTATTGTTTGCAATGATTCAACGGCAACTAGCTGCAAATTTGATACAACCTCTCAGTCTCGGCTGTGCCGAGCCAGCATCCCTACCCCTTTTGTCCCTTCGGGACATTTCCCCCTGATAGGGGGAATCGGCCCCTGGGAGGGGAGCCTTATTTAAGGTTGGATGCCGATGGGGGTCCAGGTGTGGGCTTCGAGGTCGAGGCGGTAGCCGCCGCCGGGGCGGGGCTGCCATTCGTAGCCGTTTTTCTCTTCCTCCGGAAACAGCGCCTGCATGATCGTCAAAACCGTCCCGCCGTGCACAACGGCAAGAATATCCTCCCCCTGCGCCTGCATCCGCGCCAGCCCCGCGAGGATCCGCGCCTGCGCCTGCGCAAAGGACTCGCCGCCCGGCGGCACGTTGCCGAACCAGTCGCCCGCCAGCCAGGCCGCGTAATCCGCCCGGCCGTTCAGCTCGTCATAGGACTTGCCCTCGAAAATGCCGAAGCTGATCTCGCGCAGCTCCGGCCATACCTCGTGCGGCACGTCGCCGTAGAGGAGCCGCAGCGTCTGCTCCGTCCGCAGAAGGCCACTCGTGAGGATCTTCGCCTGCCCGATGGGCGGATAGAGCCCGGCCGCCGCAGCTTCGCGGAGCGCGTCGGCCCCGGCCTCGCACAGAGGCAGGTCCAGCGCACCGTAGTACCACCGCCGCACGTTTCCCTCGGTCAGCCCGTGGCGGATGAGCGTGAGGCGCCTCATCCCTTCAGCTCCATGGGCAGGCCGCAGAAGATCCGCGTGACCCGCTCCGCCCGCGCGGCGAGCATGGCGTTCATGCGGCCGACGGCCTCGCGCCACGCGCGCTGCTCCGGGTCGATGGGCACGACGCCGCAGGAGATATCCTCGCAGAGGAGGATCTTATCCGAAAGGTCGAGCGCCCGCAGCTCGTCCGCCGGTTCCTTCCCCGCCTGCACGCAGGCGAGGGCAAAGCGCTCGAGATGCCGGACGCACCGCGCCGCGGGGTCCAGCGCAAGGCCCTCGCAGGTGAAAATATCCGCGTCCTGCAGACCGTAGGTCTGTTTTGCGTATGCAGTCTTTCCCTGATACGCGCCGCCGATGATCAGGATCATATCGTTACCTCTCAGAAGATCGCCAGGATCAGAAGCCCGGAAAGCTCGCCCAGCGTGATGGAAAAGCCCGCGATATCGCCGGACATGCCGCCGAGGTTCCGTCTGGCCAGACGGCAGGCGAGGATCGTCGTCAGCCCCGCCCAGGCGACCGCCAGCGCGCAGCTGGGCTTTGAAAACAGCCATAAAAACACGACGAACATCACGGCGATATACATCCCGAGCAGGATCCGGCGCTGCGTCTTCGTCTTCCCGGCCGCAAACGAGCCGGCGTACTGGCTGGTCTGCATGGGCGCGAAGGTCTCCACCGCGACGCCCGCCATGCAGCGCGTCACGACCGGGATGAGCAGCAGTGCCCGCCAGATCAGCGAAAACGAGCAGTCCGCCAGCGCCGCGAACGAAAACAGAAACAGCAAAGTCGCGCACACGACTGCAAACGCGCCCACGCGCGAATCCTTGAGAATTTTCTGCCGCGTTTGAAGATCACGCCGCGATAAGATCGCGTCACAGCAGTCGAGGAACCCGTCCAGGTGGAAAAAGCCCGTCACGAGAAACGGAAGCGCCGTCAAGATCGCGGCGGCCAGAAATCCGGTAAACCGGAAATGGGCGAACAGGGCGGCGCACAGCGCCCAGAGTCCGCCCACGATCAGCCCTACCGGCGGCAGGCACACGATCTGCCACGGGCGCAGCGCATCGTCCCAGACCTTATACGGGCACGGAATTGCCAGATACGTCCCCCACGCCATCATAAGCGCCGTCAGGGGCTTTTTGATTCTGGTTTTCATCGGGCAAAACCTCCTTTGTACCAATATGCCTGCGCACAGCAAAGCTCTGCGGCGTTTTCGCACGCCGCCGCCAGCGCCCGGTCAAGCGCAGCCAGTCCCCGGCGATAGCATTCTGTCCACGCGTCATACTGCCCGCCATCGGCGTAAATAAAGTCGCTCACGAACACGCAGCAGCGCATGCGGCGGGAGAATTCCAGCAGTTCTGCTTCCAGACGCGCCGGGGCCAAAACGTCCATTGTGCCGTCTGCGCGGAACATTTCATTTGACAGCAGCGCCGTCACGCTGTCAAGCAGCACTGCGCCGTCCGGATCCATCTGCGAAAGCGAGGCGAGAATGTCCGTTCCGCATTCGACGGTCTGAAAGCCCAGTCCCGCGCGGTTTTCCAGATGCCGCCGGATGCGCAGCCGATCCTCGTCGTCGTGCGGGATCATGGTCGCCAGATAATAGTGCGGCCCGCCCTGCGCGCAGACGATCTGCTGTGCAAGAGAGGATTTTCCGTTTTTTGCGCCGCCGGAAAGAAAGTAGTTCATACCGTAAAGCTGTCCCTTTCGCGTATTTCGGTCAGATATCCGTCGTCGATGGCGGCCTCGGGGAATGTTGCCATTGTGTTCATCACCGCGCAGGCCGCTTCGACCACGCGGAAGGCCAACGGGCATCCGCTGCCCTCGCCCAGCCGCATGCCAAGCTGCAGACAGGGCTTCAGACCAAGCAGCTGCGCCGCGATCTCGTACCCGCGTTCATAGGACACATGCGAACCGATGAAATAGCCCCCTGCGTTTTCCCGCAGCCGGGCAGCGCAGAGCGCGGCGACAACGGAAATGAACCCATCAACCACGACTGGCAGGCGTTCATGTGCCGCGCCCAGAAAGACGCCCGTCATGGCGCACAGATCGAACCCGCCGACCCTGTGCAGAACGTCAATGGGATCGTGTGCATCCGGCGCGTTTATGGTCAGTGCCTGTTCAATGACCTGTTTTTTCTTCAAAAACGCTGCGCCGGTCAATCCGCCGCCGCGTCCCGTGACGGCCTCAACGGGTTCGCCGCTCAGTGCGCACAAAACAGCGGAGGACGTCGTCGTGTTGCCGATGCCCATTTCACCAACGCCAAGAATCTGAATCCCGTCCCGTTTTGCCTGTGCGGCAAGTTCCATGCCGGTCAGAATGCCCTGTACAGCAGTCTGCCGCGTCATGGCCGGGCCTGCGGCGATGTTCGCTGTGCCTTTACCGAGACTGCGGTTCAGAATCTCCGGGCAGGTATAGGAAAGTGCAATGCCCATGTCAACGACCATCAGGCCGTCATGAAAGTGTTTTGCCAGACACGACGCGCCGGTCAGGCCGCGCGTCAGGTTGATGGCCTGCGCCCGCGTGACCGACTGCGGTGCGGACGAAACGCCCTCGCAGACCACGCCGTTGTCTGCCGCAAGAACGTAAATGCGGGTGTGGCTGACTTCATTTTTGATATGCCCGGTGATGCCTGCCAGCTGGACAGAGAGGTCTTCCAGCAGACCGAGACTTCCGGGCGGCTTTGCAAGCGCATCCTGCCGGGCTTTCGCCTCGCGCATAGGCGCTTCGTACAATGGGGTAATTTCGGAAAGCAGCGAGAAAAGCTGCCGTTCATTCTGTTCCATAGGGTTTACTCCAAAAGATGTTCTGTTACGAGCCAGTCGAGGCTCGGCCTGTCCTGCATCAGTTCCAGTGTACACGTCGCCTGCGGGGCCAGCGTTTCCAGCATGGAAAGAAGACCCGTAATGTCCATCACGCCGTCAAAAAGCGCTGCATGCAGATCATGGCCGCCCTGATTGTTGTGCAGATGCACATGAGACAGATACGGCGCGCAGGCGCGCAGCCAGTCTTCCGGGGGAATGTGCGACGCGCAGGTATTGGCGTGGCCGAGATCGAGGCAGATACGCAGGCGCGGGTCGCAGACGGCTCCCATGATTGCCGTGAGCAGACGCGGCTCCGGCTCGAGCACGTTTTCCAGGCAGACGGTCATATCATCCGGGATCTCGCAGAGCAGTTCCTGCCATACGGCGGCGCTGCGGTCTATGAACCATTCCGGGTAATAGACCAGCGGCTGAAAGCCTGCGTGCAGAACAACTTTTTGGATTCCGAGTGTCCGCGCCTGCGCGATTGCCTGCCGGTATCGTTTTTTTGTCACATCCAGCACCAACGGGTCGATGGCTGCCGGGGTCAGTTCGTTGAACGGCCCGTGCAGAATGAATCGGTCTGCCGCAGACAGACAGCGCTCCACCGGAATTTCCCACGGCTCCGCCGGCGCCCCGTCGAGCCGGGCTGCCGTGCAGAACTGTGCAAGTTCGATGCCGACGTGAAAGTCCTGCGCGGCTGCACAGCAGTCTTCGCCAATGGACGAGACGTACAGCAGGTTCCGCCTCACGGGAGTTTTCCCTCTTTCAGCATACACCACACGCGAAGCGCGGCGGCCTGCGTTTTGGCGTCTGGGATTTCGCCGTTCAGAACCTTCTCGACCAGTTTACGCAGCGGCAGACGGAATACGTTTAGAAATTCGTCCTCGTCCAAATCCCGTTCGCCGAAGGTCAGCCCGCGGGCCAGAAACATATGGATGACCTCGGTCGAATATGCGCAGGTGGGATAGAACGGCCCGAGCGGGATGAGTTCGCTTGCAACCGCGCCCGTTTCCTCCCGCAGTTCGCGCAGCGCGGCCTCGTGCGGGTCTTCTCCGATGTAGTCAAGCTTCCCGGCGGGGATCTCCGTCAGGACTTCGCTCATGGCGTAGCGGAACTGCCGCTCGAGCAGCACGTCGCCGTTTTCCAACAGCGGCAGGATGCACACAGCGCCGTGGTGGACGGTATATTCCCGCGTGGAGGTCTTGCCGTTCGGCAGGCGGACGGTGTCCTTATAGATATGCAGCACATCGCCGTCGAAAATCGGCTGGGACGAGAGTTTTGTTTCCTGCAAATTTTCAAATTCTTCCATTGCTTTTCCGCTTCCTTTGTTTTTTCTTATCTTACCGTTTTACGCCTGTAAAGTCAAATTGGACCTTGTGTATTTTTCTTGGCTCTGCACATACTATGGCCAGAGAGATCGTTGGCAAATGCTTTTGAAATGCTTTGTCCGCCGGATGATCCATACGCAGGTGCGCGCAGATCAGCCGCCGCGCTTCGCCGGAGCGGCAGAAGGCAGGCAGGACCCAGGTTCCGCGTCCCGCTGATCCGGGCGGAGTCTGAAAAGCAGCCGCCCGGTTTCTTCGCAGCCTCCCGTTCCGGCCGCACCGATTGACCGGAAGGGCTGTTTTTCCGGCAAGAGCCGGGGAAGCGTCTGTCAGCGCTTCTGCGCCAGCGGCTTGGATTTTTGCTGGGCCTCCAGAAGTTCCACCAGAATGGTGTTTGAGAGCATGAAGCCCTTGGGCGTCAGGCGCCAGCGGCCGGAGACGTTTTTGCACAGGTCCTGCTTCGCGAGCTTCTGGAAAACCTCCTCCAGCGGCTCAAACGGCAGAAGGAACGATTTGGTGTACTCCCCTTCTTCCACGCCGTCGACCGTGCGCAGCCGCAGCATCAGATACTCGCCCGCCCGCTCGCGCATGGGAACCGTCTCGCACTCGGACAGAATCGCACCCTTGTTCAGAACGCCGTCCATATACTTTTCGATGTCCGGCGCGATGGTAAAGCGCTTGCCCGCAAAATCGGACGCAGCGCACGGGCCGAAGCTTAAGTATTCGTCTCCCGTCCAGTACTTCATGTTGTGCCGGCAGATATAGCCATCCTTTGCGAAATTCGAAATTTCATACTGGTGGTAGCCAAACTGTTCGAGCGTCTCCACGGCGTAGAAATACATATCCGCCTGCGCGTCGTCGTCCGGCAGGTTGGCGCAGGCGCGGTACTCATAGAGCTTCGTGCCCGGCTCGACCTTCAGCCCGTAGCAGCTGATGTGGTCGGCCTTGAGGTCGATGACGTTGCGAAGCGTCTGCATCCACTGCTCGCGCGACTGGTTCGGCA
>OLNQ01004486.1_pt1 | contig 10417 bp, 6 predicted proteins | sample 1672821 | NCBI WGS metagenome assembly OLNQ01 (sample SAMEA3136727, study PRJEB25190) | human gut metagenome | biome: human gut; feature: human-associated habitat; material: faeces | place: Austria | collected 2013
TGTAAACACCTGCACCTGCCGGTACAGAGCGGCAGCGACCGCATCCTAATGGCGATGAACCGCCACTACGACTTGCGGCATTACGAGGAATTGCTGCGCTATGCCAGGGAAAAAATGCCGGGGCTTTCCATCACCAGTGATATTATTGTGGGTTTTCCCGGAGAAACAAGGGAAGACTTTGAGAAAACGCTGGAGCTGGTACGGCGGACCAAATACAGCGCGCTCTTTACCTTCATTTACTCCCGGCGCAGCGGCACGGCCGCCGAAAAGCTGCCCGATCCCATTCCGGCCGAGGAAAAAAGCCGGTGGTTCAGGGAGCTGCTGGATACCCAGGGGGCCATCGGCAGCGAACTGCTGAAAAACTATGTGGGCAAAACGCTGCGGGTGCTGGCGGAGGACGAGGGCAAAACCCCCGGGACTCTTAGCTGCCGGGCGGAGGATAATACCATTGTGGAGGTGGCCGCCCCGCCCGAAATGATCGGGGAGTTCCTGCAGGTGCGCATCACCGCCGCCATGAACTGGGCGCTGCGCGGAGAGCGCGCCGAATAAAACAATAAACCTATGGAGGATAAAAAACATGACTTACACTGAACTGGTAGAGAAAGCGAGAGAGCTGGGTGTTGCTATCCAGGATACCGATGAGTTTACTGCCTTTATCGTGGCCAAAACTGCGGCCGATAAAAGCGAAAAGCTGCAGGATAAGCTGGGGCAGTTCAACCTGAAAAAGCTGGATCTCAACCGGGCCATCATCGCCGAGGAAAAGGACAACGAAAAAATAGCGGAGCTGAATGGAGAGGTGAAGAACCTGTACGAGGCGATTGTGAGCGATCCCCTAATGATCGCCTATTCCACCACCAAGGACGAACTGGATAATACGGTGCGATTCATCATGCAGATCATCCAGGGCAGCGCCAATGGCGATAACCCCTACGAGATCGAGGAACAGTCCTGCGGCGGAGATTGCTCCGCCTGCGGCGGCTGCCATTAAGGCTGCCTGCCGGAATGAAAGATTGAAAAAAAGAGGGTGCCGAAATGTCGCTGATACCGCAGGACCGCAGTAAATTATCCCCCATGATGCAGCAGTATCTTTCCATGAAGGATGAGCATCGGGACCAGATCCTCATGTTCCGTCTCGGAGATTTCTACGAGATGTTCTTTGATGATGCCGTGACCGCCTCCCGGGAGCTGGAATTGACGCTGACCGGGCGGGACTGCGGCCTTCCCGACCGTGCGCCCATGTGCGGGGTGCCCTATCACAGTGTGGAAAACTATATTGCGCGGCTGGTGAAAAAGGGCTACAAGGTTGCCATCTGCGAGCAGATGGAAAACCCGGCGCTGGCCAAGGGGATGGTCAAGCGGGATATTGTGCGGGTGGTGACCCCCGGCACCCTGATGGAAGCCAACATGCTGGAGGAGGGCAGCAATAACTACATTTGCAGCCTGTGCCCGGCAGGGGAGCGCTGCGGTCTGGCCTTCGCCGATATTTCCACCGGCAGCGTGCTGGTGACCGAGGTCTCCGGGGAAACGGCGGCCATCAACGAGCTGGGCAAGTACGCGCCGCATGAGGTCATCTATGCCGAGGAGCTGCCGCAGCTGCGTTCAGTGGTGGGCTTTCTCAAGGACCGGCTGTGCTGTGCGGCCCAGGCGGGAGACCGTGATGCCTATACCGAGGAAACAGCCCAAAAGCTGGTAACGGAGCAGTTTGGCGCGGATACCGTGACCCGACTGGCGGGTACCCCGCTGGCGGTGCGGGCCCTGGGCGGGCTGATGGCCTACCTGAAGGTGACGCAGTTTACCGGATTGGAGCGCCTGCTGGAGGCAAAAAGCTATCTGCCGCAGGAATATATGCGGCTGGATGTGGCGGCCCGGCGCAACCTGGAGCTGACCGAAACGATGCGCAGCCGGGAAAAGCGGGGAACGCTTTTCTGGGTGCTGGATAAGACCAAGACCTCGATGGGACGGCGACTGCTGAGAAGCTCCATCGAGCAGCCGCTTTTATCGGTCAATGCCATTAACCGGCGGCTGAATGCCGTGACCGAGCTGACCCGGAACAGTATTCTCATCAGTGAGCTGGCGGCGGCCCTGGATGGCGTGTATGACCTGGAACGGCTGATGACCCGGGTGGTGTACGGCAATCCTCCGGTGAAGGATATGATCGCCCTGGGGGCCACTACAGCCCGTCTGCCGGCCATTAAGGAGCTGCTGGGCGAGGTGCAGTGCGCCCTGCTGCGGGAAATTGAACAGAACATAGACCCCCTGGAGGATGTGGCCCGGCTCATCGGCTCGGCCATCGATCCGGACAGTGATATTCCGCTGAAAGAAGGCGGTGTCATCCGCGAGGGGTACGATAAGCAGCTGGATGAGGCCCGGCATCTTTCTAAGGATATCCGGGGCATTCTGGCGGAGATAGAGGAACGGGAAAAGGATGCCACCGGCATCCGGACGCTGCGCATCGGGTATAACCGGGTGTTCGGCTATTACATTGAAGTATCCAATTCCTTCAAGGATCAGGTGCCGGCGCACTATATCCGCAAGCAGACCCTGACCAATGCCGAGCGGTACATTACCGAGGAGATAAAGGAGCTGGAGGAACGGGTGCTGCACGCCCAGCAGGAAGCCATAGACCGGGCTTCCGAGCTGTACGAGCAGGTGAGAGCGACGGTTGCGGCGGAGCTGCCGCGCATCCAGCAGACGGCGGCGGCCGTAGCCGGGCTGGATATGCTGTGCGGCCTGGCCACTGTGGCGCTGAATAACAACTACTGCTGCCCCACGGTGGATCTCTCGGATGAAATTGAAATCAGCGAGGGGCGGCACCCTGTGGTGGAGCAGCTGCTGGACGGCGTGCCCTTTGTGCCCAACGATACCAAGCTCAATAACCGGGAAAACCAGATTGCGGTACTGACCGGCCCCAATATGGCGGGTAAATCCACCTATATGCGGCAGGTGGCCCTCATCGTCCTCATGGCCCAGATGGGCAGCTTCGTCCCCGCCAAATACGCCCATATCGGCGTGGTGGATCGGATCTTCACCCGCATCGGCGCCAGTGACGATCTCTCCGCCGGACAGTCCACCTTCATGGTGGAGATGACGGAGGTCTCCGATATTCTCCATCAGGCCACCAAAAATTCTCTTCTGATCCTGGATGAGATCGGCCGGGGCACCTCCACCTTTGACGGCATGGCTATCGCCCGGGCGGTGCTGGAATACTGCGCCGACAAAAAGACCCTGGGGGCCAAAACTTTGTTTGCCACCCACTATCACGAGCTGACAGAAATGGAAAACACCCTCCCCGGCACGGTGAACTACAACATCGCCGTCAAGCGCCGGGGGGAGGATATCATCTTCCTGCGGAAGATCATCCCCGGCGGCGCCGACCGCAGCTACGGCATCGAAGTCGCCAAGCTGGCGGGTCTGCCGGAGAAGGTGGTCCAGCGGGCCAAGGTCATTCTGAAGGAGCTGGAGGACGAAAACGGCGTACAGTACGTGGCCGCCCGGAAAGAGACCGATCAGGTCTCGCTGGACGCCATGAGCGAGGGCGAGGTGCTGGACGCCATCCGCCGCTGCCAGCCGGATACGCTGACGCCCATTGAGGCCATGAGCCTGCTGTATGAGCTGAAACAGAAACTCAGTAAGTGAGTGCTGCTCCCGCAGAAGGGCATTCTTCAAAATAGGCTTTGCCTATTGGAATGCACCCCCCATTCTCTTTTCCTCTTGCGGAAAAGAGAATGCGCCGTGCACAGTGGAAGAGAAAAGGTACCGAATCCAAACTTGCACATTTGTGCAAGTTTGGGGAATGCGGTTCTCAACTGTTCTGCTCAGAAATTTGTTTTCTGCTTCGTGGCACGGGCGGAGTGCGGATTTCATTCAGCCTTGTACACCGTGCTGATAGTCACATGAAACCTCGGGATGCAAATAGGACACCCTCTGCTTCTTTTTTCGCTGCCGCTCGTGCTCATTTATAGAGCAGGGCAGCGCTTAGCGAAGCGGAAAGCGCGGAAAGAGAAGCAGGTCAAGTCCGGTTTTGCAGCCCCGATGAATGCCACGCCACCAAATGCGGGGACGCAGTTCTTCGAGGGGTGCCTATCGGCGCAGCCGGTAGAAGACTTCTGGATTTGGTCGGCAGTTTGTGACGGCCAGCCCCCCGTTTTGGGTGAGTTGGCCCATGGGGGGCCAACTCATTCCTAAGCGGTTTCCTTTTCCACCGCTGTGGCGGCGACTTTTCTTTTGACAAGACAAAAGAAAAGTGGGGGCCGCATCCTGACAGGAACTGTTCCCTTGCGGGAAGCAAAGAAAATGTGGAGAACATCCCCTGCGGCGATTCGCCGCACATTCTGGGTCCTCCCTTTCAGGGAGAACCATTCAAAGGAGCCTTGCAATGGCCAAACGTAAATCCGCCTCCTATATGACCCCCGGTGAGCAGATCGCCGGAACTGTTTTCTTTGTGATCTATCTGGTGGTGCTGCCCTTTGCCACAGCGCCCCTGTTCCGATTGGCGGAGCGGCTGCTGGATGCCAGCATTTCGCCCTCGCTGCAAAATGCCATCTATTATTACACACTGTTTGCCGTTACGTTCATCATTTTCCACAGCTTTCTGGGCCGCACCACCCGGAATTTTGCGGACAATTTGGGCAACGCCTGCAAGTCGATCTTAGTGGGTCTCATCGCTCTGTACGGCCTCAATGAGTTAGTCTACCGGCTGACCCGGATGTTGGTGAACAACCACACCAACCTGAATGACACCACTATCTCCGCCCAGATCCATGACGCCCCCAGAGTAACGCTGCTGATCGTAATTTTCCTGGCTCCCTTCGTGGAGGAAGTGCTGTTTCGCGGGCTGGTATTCGGCAATCTGAAAAGCAAAAGCCGCACGGTGGCCTATGTGGTAAGCTGCCTGCTGTTCGCCTTGCTCCATGTGTGGCAGTTTGCCGTAGTGCGGCAGGACATCACCTATTTCCTGCTGATGGTGCAGTATCTGGTGCCGGGCCTGGTGCTGGCCTGGGCCTATGACCACACCGGGACCCTGTGGAGCTCCATTCTGCTCCACGCCGCCGCCAATGCCCTTCATGTGTCGGCAGGTATGTGATACCCTATATAGAATCGAGCGTGGAGTTCTGTGAGTTTTTTTGACGTGTTTTCTGAAATGCTGGTCATTCTCTTCTGCATGGCCGCAGGTTTTCTCGCCCACAAGCTGGGATATCTGAGCAAGCAAACGGATCAGAATCTTTGCCGTTTGCTCCTGGGTATCATTGTGCCTTGCCTGATTTTAGGCTCCGTCTCCGCTGGAGATACCCTGCCCAGTACCGAGGAAATTCTTTCCGTTTTAAAGGTAGCAATCGTTTATTATGGGCTGGGTTTCTGTGCCGCTACCTTTGTGCCCCACCTGTTGGGTGGAACAGTCAAGCAGCAGTGTGTCTGGCGCTATTCGTTGATTTTTTCAAATATGGCCTTTATCGGCTATCCGGTATCGGTCGCTCTCTTTGGTCAGGAGGCACTGTTCTATGCCGTGATCCTGGTCCTGCCCTTTAACCTGCTGTCCTATTCTCTGGGTCCCTTGATGCTGGCTGGACAGGCAAAGTTTCGTTGGCAGCAGTTGCTATCGCCATGTATCGTTGCCTCGGTGATCGCCTTGATGGTGGCCCTGTTCCACATCAATATGCCAGCCTTGCTTGGGGAGTGTCTGAACTTTACAGGCAGCCTGACAACCCCCTTATCCCTCTTATTGGTCGGTTCTCTGCTGGCAGATTTGCCTTTTGGACGGGCATTTACTTCACCCCGGCTGTGGGCTCTGGCGGCCTTCCGACTTCTGATCCTTCCCATTATGCTGTGGCTGCTCCTGAAGTGGACCGGTATCGGCACACCTCTGGTGGCTAATATCGCCGTGATCCTCATGGCCATGCCCACCGCCCTCAACGGCAGTATGCTGGCCATGGAATACGGCGGTGACACCGAATGTATGGCCCAGAGCATTTTCCTGACCACCCTGATGTCTATTATCACCATTCCCGTTTTGGCAGCATTGCTGTAAGGAGAAATCATATGCCTCACATTCAACAATTATCGTCTCATGTGGCCGACCTGATCGCCGCCGGCGAGGTGGTGGAGCGCCCCGCCTCTGTTGTAAAAGAACTGGTGGAAAACGCCATCGACGCCGGAGCCTCCGCCATTGTGGTGGAGATCCAGCGGGGCGGCATGGGCCTGATCCGGGTGACGGACAACGGCTGCGGCATCGCGCCGGAGGAGCTGCCCACCGCCTTTTTGCGCCACGCCACCAGCAAGCTCCGCACGGCGGAGGATCTGGCCAAAATCGGGACCCTTGGCTTCCGCGGCGAGGCTTTGGCGGCCATTTCCGCCGTCAGCCGGGTGGATGTGCTGACCCGGCGGCCGGAGGATGCCGTAGGTGCCGCCATCCATGGTGAGGGCGGACACATGGAGCCTGTCCGGGAGGAGGGCGCCCCGGAGGGCACCACCATCCGGGTGTCGGACCTCTTTTACAACACCCCTGCCCGGCTGAAATTCATGAAGAAGGACAGTGCCGAGACCGCCGCCGTGGCGGGGCTGATGCAGCATCTGGCGCTGAGTCACCCGGACGTTTCCTTCAAGTTCATCAAGGACGGGCAGGAGTCCCTTCATACCCCCGGAGACGGCAAGCTGGAATCCGCCGTGTACGCCGCCTTGGGCCGGGAATTCGCCAAAACGCTGGTTCCGGTGCAGGGCCGGGGCGGGGACATCGAGGTGCGGGGCTTTGTGACCGCCCCCGTCAATGGCCGCGGCTCCCGCTCCATGCAGGTGTTTTTCGTCAATGGCCGGTTCATCAAGTCCCAGCTTCTGACCGCTGCTTTAGAGGAAGGCTACCGGAATCAGCTTCTCAAGGGCCGGTTCCCCGGCTGTGTGCTGGAGGTGCTGCTGCCGGTGACGGCGGTGGACGTGAACGTCCATCCCGCCAAGACCCAAGTGAAATTTGCCAAGGAGCATGACGTATTTGATGCTGTGTTCCACACGGTCATGGACGCGTTGGATGCTCGCGGTGGGGCTGTGACGAAGCCGGCTCCCCCGCCGGTCCGAGAGACCCAAAATCCCCGGCAGGACTTTTTTCAGTCCATGGACGCCAAGGCGTACCGGGAACAGGGGACGAAACCCGCCGCTGCACCTACCATTGTAAAATCCCCCGCCCCGGCCCAGCCACCCAAGGCGGCCCAACCCGCTTTCCGTCCGCAGCCGGTGACACCGGCTGCGCCTGTCAAGCCCTCCTGGAACACGGAGTGGCGCTCCACTGCCAAGGTGGCGGACAGCGTCCAGCCCATCTGGCCGCCTCGGGATACTGTCAAGGCAGCGCCTGCCAGCGCCCTGGGAAAGGCCCCCGCCTCCGTGACCGCCAAGCCTGCGGAGCCTGTGGTTCCTGTGCCGGAAAAGACGGTGGAACCCGCCCCGGCCCCTAAGCCCTTTGTCCCGGCCATTCCCGCCGTCCCGGCCCAGCAGACTGCCATGGAACTGCCGGGGCAGGAAACGGTGCTGCCGGAGGCAGCCCCGTGGCGCATTGCCGGAGAAGTCCTGAACACTTACATTATCTGCGAGGATGACGCGGAGACCCTCTGGCTTATCGACAAGCACGCCGCCCATGAGCGGATGAACTTTGACCGGCTGATGACCTCCAAGGAGCCGCCCATGCGGCAGACCCTTTTGCAGCCCATCGCCGTGGAACCCGGCAAGGAGGACGCCGCCCTGCTGCTGGACAATCTGGAGCTGCTGGAACAGTTCGGCTTCGGCTGTGAGGATTTTGGTGACGGCGCAATTCTGGTGCGGGAGGTCCCGGCGGATTTGGACGCGGCGGACACCGCCGCCACGCTGGAGGAATTTGCACAGAATCTCCGCACAGGCCGGAATCTGGACGAAAAGCGGGAGGCGCTGCTGCACACCATGGCCTGCAAGGCCGCCATCAAGGGCGGCTGGACCAGCGACCCCGCCGAGTTGAAGATCTTGGTGGAAAAGGTGCAGAGCGGGGAGGTCCGGTACTGCCCCCACGGACGGCCCGTAGTGGTGAAGGTCACGAAATACGAGCTTGAAAAGCTTTTCAAGCGGGCCTGAGAAGGGAAATTTCAAACAGCCAAAAGCCACCGCCGTCGCGGCGGTGGCTTTTCAACGAAAGGATGCAACAAGCATGGATATGATTCAAACGCTGGCGCAGGAGCTGAATAAGGACCCCCGGCATGTGGAAAACGTGGTCCGGCTGCTGGACGAGGGCAACACGATCCCCTTCATTGCCCGCTACCGCAAGGAGCTTCATGGCGCTATGGACGACACCTCCCTCCGGACGCTGGAGGAACGGCTCCAATACCTCCGCGGGTTGGAGGAACGCCGGGATACGGTGAAAAAGTCCATCGAGGAGCAGGGCAAGCTGACGGAGGAATTGGCCGCCGCCATCGACAGCGCCCAGACCTTGGCAGAGGTGGAGGATCTCTACCGCCCCTACAAGCAAAAGCGCCGCACCCGCGCCACCGTGGCCCGGGAAAAGGGCCTGGAACCGCTGGCGGCATTGTTATTTGCTCAGGAGCGGGACTGTCCCCGTCCGGAGGATGCGGCGGCGGGCTTCATCGATTCGGAAAAGGGCGTGGAGACGGCGGCGGACGCTCTGCAAGGAGCAAATGACATCATCGCCGAGTGGATCAGCGACGATGCAGCCGTCCGCAAGAGCCTGCGGGAGCTGTTGGAGCGGCGGGGTACTCTGCGTTCCCTCGCCGCCACGGAGGAGGACAGCGTATACCGCCTGTACTACGATTTTGAGCAGTCCCTCAGCCGCTTGCAGGGCCACCAGATCCTCGCCATCAACCGGGGTGAAAAAGAGGAAAAGCTGAAGGTCACTGTCCTGCTGGACCGGGATCTGGCGCTGCCGGTGCTGCGGCGCGCGGTGGTGAAGCCCGGCTCCGCTGCCATGGAGTTTGTCAAAGCCACGGCCGAGGATAGCTATGACCGGCTTATTTTCCCCTCACTGGAACGGGAAATACGGGCAGCGCTGACAGACCGGGCTGACGAGGGCGCCATCGGCCAGTTTGCCCTGAACCTGAAGCCCCTTCTGATGCAGCCGCCGGTGAAGGGCAAGGTCACCATGGGTCTGGACCCCGGCTACCGCATGGGCTGTAAAGTGGCGGTGGTGGACGGTACCGGCAAGGTGCTGGATACCGCTGTGGTCTATCCCACCTACGGCGAACGGCAGAAGAACGAGGCCATCGCCGCACTCAGCAAGCTGATCGCCAAGCACGGCGTGGAGCACATCGCCATCGGCAACGGCACCGCCAGCCGGGAAACAGAGCAGATGGCGGTGGAGTTGATCCGCAAGGTCGGCGGGAACGTCAGCTATATGATCGTAAGTGAGGCAGGGGCCTCCGTCTATTCCGCCAGCAAGCTGGCCGCCGAGGAATTCCCCCAGTATGACGTAAATCTCCGCTCCGCCGTGTCCATCGCCCGGCGGTTACAGGACCCGCTGGCGGAGCTGGTAAAGATCGATCCCAAGTCCATCGGCGTGGGGCAGTATCAGCACGATATGCCCCAAAAGCGGCTGGATGACGCTCTGAACGGCGTGGTGGAGGACTGCGTCAATGCCGTAGGCGTGGATGTCAACACCGCATCCCCCTCCCTTTTGCAGCGGGTGGCGGGTCTGAACGGCACCACGGCGAAAAACGTGGTGGTCTACCGGGAGGAAAACGGCGCGTTCACCTCCCGCGCCCAGATCAAAAAGGTTCCCAAGCTGGGGCCCAAGGCCTTCCAGCAGTGTGCGGGCTTTTTGCGGGTGCCGGAGAGTAAAAGCGTACTGGACAACACCGCCGTCCACCCGGAATCCTATGACGCGGCCAAGGCCCTGCTGGAGCTGACAGGCCACACCTTAGCGGATGTGAAGAATGGAGCCATTTCCGACCTTCCCGCCCGCCTCGGCGCTTATGGGGAAGAAAAAGCGGCAGAGGAAATCGGCGTGGGCGTCCCCACCCTGCGGGACATCGTATCCGAGCTGCTGAAACCGGGGCGGGACGTCCGCGATGAGCTGCCTAAGCCCATCCTCCGCACGGACGTGCTGGAAATGAAGGACTTGAAGCCCGGCATGATCCTCACCGGCACGGTGCGGAACGTCATCGACTTCGGCGTGTTCGTGGATATCGGCGTCCATCAGGACGGTCTGGTGCACATCTCGCAGGTGTGTGACAAATTCATCCGGCACCCCTCCGAGGCGGTGTCCGTGGGGGATGTTGTGAAGGTGGTCGTTCTGGAGGTGGACGAGAAGAAAAAGCGCATCAGCCTTTCCATGAAGCAGGCAAAATAAATTTTTTCCATGTAAAATTCAAATCATCAGGAGAGTCGGCGGTCTTTTGGCCGCCGGCTCCAGCGTGTCGAAAAAGTCTTTTCTCCCCGCTGAGCAAGTTTTCAGAGCTTC
>OLNQ01004489.1_pt1 | contig 10411 bp, 19 predicted proteins | sample 1672821 | NCBI WGS metagenome assembly OLNQ01 (sample SAMEA3136727, study PRJEB25190) | human gut metagenome | biome: human gut; feature: human-associated habitat; material: faeces | place: Austria | collected 2013
TCCAGCCTGACCTGGATCATTGTGCTGGCCGTCGCTTTCAGGTTGGTTTTGAAATCAATGATTTTTATGATCCGCTTGTGTTTGAAGATAAGAAACGAAGAGAAGATATTATACAGAAATATCAGAAGGCCGGGATTCCGGCAGGAAGCACGATGCATGGGGCGTTCTATGATGTGTCGGTGTTTAGTTACGACCCACAGATCCGCGAGATCTCAAAACTTCGTATGCGACAGAGCATGGAGATTGCCCAAGAACTTTCGGTGAAAGGGGTTGTATTCCACACAAATTGGAATCCGATGCTTTCTAATATTGTATATGATGATCAGGTGGTTGACGGCACCTGTACATTCGTCCGGGAACTGTTAGAAGCATATCCGGAGATACAAATTTACATGGAAAATATGTTTGACAGCGATCCGGTTATTTTACAGAAAATATCCGAGCAGTTATGCGTATATTCTAATTTCGGAGTATGTTTGGACTATGCACATGCGCATTTATCGGATACGCCGATCGAGGAATGGATCAAAGCACTGCGGCAATATATTCGACATATCCATATAAACGATAACGATCTGCGAAGGGATCTGCATCTTGCTGTTGGGGATGGCAGGATCGACTGGGAATTGTTTTGCAGATATTATCAAACATATTTTGAAGAATGCAGTGTACTGATCGAGACGACAAAACCGGATAACCAGCGGCGGTCGTTGGAGTATTTACGAAAGAAACTATAGAACACTGTTTTTGCTAAATGACATAGAAATGGGGAATCACAATGGAACAGCAAATAACATATAGTGCAGAGCAGATGCTCGAAGACATATTTTTATATATGAGTCAGTTGGTCGATGAAAAAGATTTTTCCAAGGTCGTTTCACTACTGACAGATCTTGGCCGTGTGCTGGCGCATTCTGAGCGCGCATCATTTTGGTACTGGGATGCGAAACATAAGCAGTACTGGACGTTAGCTGCGGTGGGAAGTGACAAGATTACAGTACCCGAGGGGAGCGGGATCATAGATGCATCCATCCAAAATAAAGAAACGATCGTGATCAATGATCCGTATCAGGATGAACGGTTCAATCCGGCGGTGGATAAGCAGACAGGATTTGTGACAAAGTCTATTTTGTGCATGCCGGTAACGAATGCCAAGGGTAAAGTGATCGGGGCGTATCAGGCGATCAATAAGCTGAATGCAGACGGAACCCTGAACTTAAATCCGAACTCCAAGACAATCACAACTGCCTATGTAGAGCCAAAACTCATGGAAGCAAAGGCATACGACAGCTTCCAGTTCATGAGAAACGGTTACTACTGCGTAGACTGCAAGGACAGCAAGGAAGGACAGCCGGTATATAACCGTATCGTTTCCTTAAAGAGCTCCTTCAAGCTTCCGAAATAAAGATTTATGGAATTGATCGTACCGTTAAACGTACAGGGGGGGAGACCCTTGTACGAACAGATCTATCAGTATATCAAAGATGAGATCCGAAAGGGCAATATCAGGCCGGAAAAGCAGCTCCCTTCATCCAGGGAGCTTGCGAAGAGCCTGAAGGTCAGCCGGAGCACAACGCAGCTCGCCTACGAGCAGCTGGTGTCCGAGGGCTACCTTGAGGCGGTTCCGAGAAAAGGCTATTTTGCGGCGTCACTGGACGGAATCTTTCCGCCAGTGGCGCAGTCTGTTGCTGCCCGGCCGGACTTATTATGAATGTGGTAGATTGCACCACATTTTGGACAGATTCTTCTACCTGTAATTCTTTCAACAAGTGTATCGAATCCAACTTCAAGTGCGATAACACACTCAACTGGTTTTCCAATTTTATTTTCAATCTTTTCGAAAGCTTCTGCCTGAACTAATGTTCTAGGGAAACCATCTAATAGATATCCTTTTTGGCAATCATCTTCTTGAAGTCTCTTTTCAACCATAGCAATAATAACATCATCAGGAACTAAATTTCCAGCATCCATATAGGATTTTGCTAAATTGCCAAGTTCAGTGTTATTTCTAACATTGTCTCTCAACATATCTCCAGTGGAAATATGTGGAATATCGTATTCCTTCAGGATGAGATCGGACATTGTGCCCTTTCCCGCTCCTGCTGGACCCATAATTAAGATATTCATCCTTTTTTCTATACCCTCTAGTGATTTTATCTTAGGAAGCCATGGTATGCCTTTGTTGTAAGTTGACCTTTCAACTGAGCAATTGTTTCCATAGCAACACCTACGACGATAATAATACCAGTTCCACCAATTGAAATACTAGATGGAAGTGATGTAAACATAGGAAGAATGTATGGAAGTGTAGCTACGATGACAAGAGCAATCGCACCTAACACTGTAATTCTATTTAACACCTTATGTAAGTATGTTTTTGTTTCATTACCAGGTCTAATACCAGGAATGTAAGCGCCAGACTTACTTAAGTTATCTGCTACCTGATCAGGATCAACCTGAAGATCAGTATAGAAGAATGTAAATAAGAATGTTAATACAGCATACAAGATAAGACCAGTTGTACTACTTAAAGATAAGTATGTCTGCAAAGTCTTATATAGATCCTGATTGAAGAAACTGATAACAATCTGTGGAGCTGTCATAATTGACTGTGCAAAGATAACAGGAATAACAGATGCAGAGTTAATCTTCAATGGAAGGAATGTAACGTCATTTCCTCTTGTATAAGAAGAACTGTTTGTATACTGAATTGGGATTTTTCTGACTGCTGTCTCCATTACAACAACGAAGACAATGATGATGATATATAACAGTACAAATAATGCAAACTGTAAGATACCGTTGAACAATTTACCCTGTGTAGTACCACCGGCTAATACATTCCACACCTGCACAAACTGTGAAGGCATATTTGAAACGATACCTGCAAAGATAATGATTGATAAACCATTACCGATACCTTTCATAGAAATACGGTCACCTAACCAAATCAAGAACATTGTTCCTGCTGTAAGTACAGTAGCCGTATATAGATATCCAGAAAGATTTGAATTTGCTAATACGCTATATTGTTTATCAAAACCATAGACTAAGGAGTAAGCCTGTACAAATGACAAGACAACTCCTAAATATCTAGTGATTTTTTCCATTTTCATTCGACCTGTCTGTCCAGATTTTGTCATTTCAGTTAATGCTGGAATAACATCCATGGATAACAATTGAATGATAATACTTGCTGTGATGTAAGGTGTAACACCCATTGCAAACACACTTAATCTTTCAAGTGCACCACCACCAAGTAAATTCATCATACTCAGTACAGAGTTATCTGAAATCTGAGAAGCCAGCTTTGTTGCATCAACACCTGGCACTGGGATTGCAGATCCGACGCGGTAGATCAACAGCATCGCAAGAGTAAAGAGAATCTTGTTACGAATCTCTTTATTCTTAAACATGCTGGAGAACGTGCGCATCATAATTAGAGCACCTCAGCTGTTCCGCCTGCTTCTTCGATTGCTTTCTTAGCGGAAGCTGAGAACTTAGCAGCCTTAACTGTTAACTTCTTCTCTAACTTTCCATTGCCGAGAACTTTAAGTCCATCGAGTTCTTTCTTAACTAAGCCAGCAGCTTTCACTGCAGCGAAGTCAACTGTAACACCATCTTCAAACTTGTTGAGATCTTCAACGTTAACGATAGCGTACTCTTTACGAGTAAAGTTTGTGAAACCTCTCTTTGGCATTCTCTTAAAGAATGGAGTCTGTCCACCTTCGAAACCGATAGCAACACCGCCACCGCTTCTAGAATTCTGACCCTTCTGTCCCTTACCGGATGTCTTACCATTACCGGAACCAAGACCACGGCCGATTCTCTTCTTTGTTGAGCGAGCTCCTTCTGTAGCTTTTAATTCATTTAGTTTCATACCAGAGTCCCTCCTTATCTGATTTCAGCGACTTTCTTATCGCGAATCTTAGCAACTTCTTCAACAGTTCTCATAGACTTGAGAGCTTCTAATGTTGCATATACTACGTTAACAGCTGTTCTTGAGCCGATAACCTTTGAAAGTACATCAGATACACCAGCAAGTTCGAGAATGTTACGAACTGCACCACCTGCGATAACTCCAGTACCTGGAGCAGCAGGAGCTAGGAATACTGTACTTGATCCGTGAGTAACCTTAACGGAATGTGGTACTGTTCTTGTACCTTCAACAAGATTGCATCTGAATACATTCTTGTTAGCTGCTTCTTCAGCCTTACGGATTGCATCTGGAACTTCAGTAGCTTTACCCATACCGAAGCCGATACGACCCTTATGATCACCTACAACAACGAGTGCTGCGAAACGCATTCTACGTCCGCCCTTAACAGTCTTAGATACACGGTTAATGGAGACTACAACACTGTCGAATTCTTTTGGTTCGCGTCTTTTGAACTGTGGACGACGACCATTTTCTTTACGCTGTGGACGTCCTGCTTCTGTATTTGCAGTACGTACTTCTGCATTTTCGTTTGGCATTTCTATTCTGTCTCCTTTCCTTAGAACTTGAGTCCTGCTTCTCTAGCAGCATCTGCTAAAGCCTGAACTCTTCCGTGGTATACATAACCGCCTCTATCAAATCTGATAGATTCGATGTTGTTTTCCAGGCACTTCTTAGCGATTGCTTCGCCAACCTTCTTAGCTGCTTCAATGTTTCCGCCATTTTCTAGCTTGAGTTCTAATGATGAGCAAGAAAGAAGTGTCTTTCCTGTTGTATCATCAATAACCTGAGCATAGATGTTTGCATTAGAACGGAATACATTTAGTCTTGGGCATTCAGGAGTACCATTTACGATGCGGCGTACTCTCTTATGACGACGGATACGCTCTTCATTTTTCTTTTGCATTTTAAACATATCTTACTCTCTCCTTCCCATTACTTCTTAGATGCAGCTGTCTTACCTTCCTTACGACGAACAACTTCATCCACATAACGGATTCCCTTTCCACCATAAGGTTCTGGCTTCTTAACTGCTCTTACGTTTGCAGCAAACTGACCAACAATCTGCTTATCAATACCACTTACGTTGATTGTTGTGTTATCTGGTACTTCAACAGTAACGCCTTCTGGTACTTCAATATTTACTTCGTGGGAGAAACCAACGATCAAGTTGAGTGTCTTACCCTTTAAAGCTGCACGGTAACCAATACCTACAACTTTTAACTGTTTTGTGAAACCTGTAGAAACACCTTCAACCATTGTTGCTAGAAGTGCTCTAGTTGTTCCATGTAACTGTTTTGTGTGCTTTTCCTCGTTAGGACGCTTGACTGTAATGACATTTTCGTCAACAGATATTTCCATCAACGGGGAAAATGTCTTTGTAAGAGAACCCTTAGGTCCCTTTACAGTCACCTCATTCCCTTCAGCAATTGTTAATTCAACGCCTGCAGGAACGGTAATCGCTTTATTTCCGATACGTGACATTTAGTTTTCCTTTCTCTTACCAAACGTAAGCGATGACTTCACCGCCAACGTGTTGTTTACGTGCTTCTTTATCTGTCATCATTCCATTTGATGTGGAGATGATAGCAATTCCTAAACCGTTTAATACCTTAGGTACATTGTCGCCCTTTGCGTAAACGCGTAGACCTGGCTTAGAAATTCTCTTGATGCCTGTGATGACCTTAGCGTCATTTGCACCATACTTAAGAGTAACGACAATCTTCTTTTCGATACCCTCGCCTTCAACGGCATAGTTTTCGATATAACCTTCAGATTTCAAGATCTTGGCAATTTCTACCTTAACCTTAGAAGATGGAGTTACATCAACTGTTGTCATGTGAGCCTGAACACCATTACGGATTCTTGTCAGCATGTCAGCAATAGGATCTGTCATATTCATGATTCGTTACTCCTTTCTTACCAGCTTGCCTTCTTAACGCCAGGAATCTGACCCTTATAAGCCAATTCTCTGAAGCAGATTCTGCAAACTTTATACTTTCTCAATACAGAGTGTGGACGGCCACATCTCTCGCAACGTGTATATTCACGTGTGGAGAACTTAGCCGGTCTTGACTGCTTAACTTTTAAACTTGTCTTTGCCATTCTATGTTCTCCTTCTATTACTTAGTAAATGGCATACCCATTTCTTTCAATAGGGCATGTGCTTCGTTGTTTGTCTTAGCTGTTGTTACGATGACAACATCCATACCTCTAACCTTGTTAACCTTATCAAAGTTGATTTCAGGGAAGATTAGCTGTTCTTTAACACCAAGTGTGTAGTTACCACGACCATCGAATGCTGTTGCACTTACACCGTGGAAGTCTCTTACACGTGGAAGAGAGATGTTGAATAACTTATCTAAGAATTCATACATTCTTTCACCACGAAGAGTAACCTTACAACCAATTGGCATACCTTCACGAAGCTTGAAGTTCGCAATGGACTTCTTAGCCTTTGTGATTACTGGCTTCTGACCAGCAATCTGTGTCAATTCTGCTACAGCTTCATCTAAGTTCTTTGGATTGTCAATAGCATCACCAACACCCATGTTGATAACAACCTTAACGATCTTTGGAGCTTCCATTGAGCTGGAGTAATTGAATTCCTTCATTAAAGAAGGCTTAACTGTTTCAACGTATTTCTGTTCGAGACGGTTCATTATTTCTTAGCCTCCTTTACTTCAATACCGGACTTCTTAAGTACTCTTACTTTTTCGCCCTTATCATTTGTCTTGTATCCAACTCTTTCAGCGGACTTAGACTTCTTGTCATATAACATGACGTTAGAAGCATCGATTGGAGCTTCCTTTTCAACAATGCCACCTTCAGGGTTCTGCTGAGAAGGCTTTAAAGACTTCTTGATCATGTTGACACCTTCAACAACGATCTTGTTTGTCTTTGGGAATACTGCCTTAACTTCAGAGATAGTTCCCTTGTAGTGACCTGTGATAACCTTAACTGTATCGCCTGTCTTGATCTTCATAGCGGCCTCCTTATAAAACTTCTGGTGCAAGGGAAACGATCTTCATATATCCCTTTTCACGAAGTTCTCTTGCGACCGGACCGAAGATACGTGTTCCGACCGGTGTACCATCTTCCTTGATAATAACAGCTGCGTTATCATCAAACTTGATATAAGAACCATTGTCACGGCTAATACCGTAAACTGTTCTTGCAATTACAGCCTTAACAACCTGTCCGCTCTTGACAGAACCGTTAGGAGATGCACTCTTAACAGCACATACAACAACATCACCGATTGTAGCTGTCTTACGCTTAGAACCGCCTAAGCATCTGATGACTAATAATTCCTTAGCACCAGTGTTGTCAGCGACGTTCAATCTGCTTTCGTTCTGAATCATTGCCTATTTCCTCCTGTGCCTTAAAGAATTACTGCCTTTTCAACGATCTTAACTAATCTAAAGTGTTTGTCCTTAGATAATGGTCTTGTTTCCATAACTTCTACAATATCACCAATTTTTGCTTCATTGTTTTCATCATGAGCCTTGAACTTTGTAGAAAACTTAACATGTCTGCCGTATTTAGGATCAGCCTTAGATGTAGTGATCTCTACGACGATTGTTTTGTCCATTTTATCGGAAACAACTGTTCCACGAAGGACCTTACGTCTATTTCTTTCTGCCATCTTCTAGCCCTCCTTATTGTGCATTTGCACGTTCTGTAATAACAGTCTTCATACGTGCAATTGTCTTCTTAATATCCTTGATACGAGCTGGATTCTCAAGAGAACCTGTAGCCTGAGCAAATCTCAAGTCATAAAGTTCTTCCTTGAGGGAAACAACTTCTTTTTCGAGCTCTTCGTTAGAGAGGTCTCTGATTTCTTTAATATTCATAATTACTTCTTAACCTCCTCACTCTTTTTTACAAAGCGTGTTTTAACGCAGAGTTTATTAGCAGCAAGTCTTAATGCTTCTCTTGCAACTGCTTCATCAACACCTGCTACTTCGAAGAGAATTCTTCCCTTCTGTACAACTGCTACCCAATGATCAGGAGCACCTTTACCAGAACCCATACGTACTTCGAGAGGCTTCTTAGTTTTTGCAAGCTGTGGGAACACCTTGATCCAAACCTTACCACCACGGTTCATATAACGAGTCATAGCAATACGTGCTGCTTCTAACTGAGCACTACTTACATAAGCACCTTCATCAGCCACAAGACCGAATTCACCAAATGCTAATTCACGACCAGCTTTAGCGCGTCCTTCATAACTTAATCTATGAGGTCTTCTGTACTTTGTTCTATTAGGCATTAACATTAGTCGTTACCTCCTTCAGCTGCTGTCTTTTCAGCAGGAGCTGCGTTTTCAGCTGCAGCATTTCTAGCTGCACGTCTGTTTCCACGCTGAGGGCGTCTGTTGTTTCCACGTCTGTTGTTATCTCTTCTTCCAGCTGGAGCTTCTGGTTCCTTAACCATCTGACCAGGTAATACTTCACCACGGCAGATCCAAACCTTAACACCTAACTTACCATAAGTTGTATGTGCTTCTTCAGCTGCATAGTCGATATCACTTCTTAATGTATGGAGTGGAACGACACCTCTAGAATAACCTTCGGAACGAGCGATTTCAGCTCCTCCAAGTCTTCCCTTACATAGAGTCTTGATACCCTTTGCACCGGATCTCATTGTCTGCTGAATTGCCTTCTTCTGAGCAATTCTGAAAGACTGACGGTTTTCGAGTTGTTCGCAAATCTTACGAGCAACTAAACGAGCATCTAAATCAGGATTTGCTACCTGAACGATGTCCATCTTTACATTCTTACCTGCTGTTAACTTAGCAAGCTTAGCTCTTAACTTAGCAGCGTTGTCTTTGCCGTTTTCGTCAGCCTTGCCTGTAACTGCACCAGGTCTAGCACAACGGATGATAACCTTAACATCCTTCTTGCCTGTACGTTCAATTTCGATTCTGGAGATGTAAGCATCCTTGAGTTCCTTTTCGAGGAATTCACGGATCTTTGTATCTTCGTTCAGAAGATCTCCATAATCAGCCTTATCTGCATACCATCTGGATTCCCAATCGCGGATGACACCGACACGCATGCCGATTGGACTAACTTTCTGTCCCATATTCTGATCTTCCTCCCTTATCTCTCATCGCTAACCACTACTGTGATGTGGCTAGTTCTCTTAAAAATACTTGAAGCAGAACCCTTAGCTCTAGGCATGAAACGCTTGAGGACAACACCTTCATTTGCGTAGCATTCCTTGATATAAAGGTTTTCAGCATTTAGCTGATGATTGTTTGTTGCATTTGCTGCAGCGCTCTTTACTACCTTGTATGCTTCAGCGGCTGCCTTGTTAGGTAAGAACTTGAGGATAGCTAATGCTTCTTCAACGCTCTTTCCACGAACGAGGTCAAGTGCCAATCTAGCCTTACGAGGAGTAACACGAACTGTTTTTGCTGTTGCTTTTACGTCCATCTTTATTTCCTCCTAATTAAGCGGCCTTATCGTCACCGTGTCCGCCGAATTTTCTTGTAGGTGCGAATTCACCTAACTTATGGCCTACCATATCTTCTGTTACATAGACAGGAATGAATTCCTTACCATTGTAAACAGCGAATGTATGCTCAACGAAGCTTGGGAAAATCGTTGAACGGCGTGACCATGTCTTGATTACTTCATGTTGATTAGCCGCATTCATTGCATCAACCTTCTTTAAAAGGTATGCATCACAGAAAGGGCCCTTCTTAATGCTTCTTGACATTACTCATTCTCTCCTTCCAATTACTTTCCGTTTCTTCTTCTCACAATGTACTTGTTGCTAGAAGCCTTCTTGTTACGAGTCTTAACACCCATAGCCTTCTTGCCCCATGGAGTCATTGGAGACTTACGACCGATAGGCTGTTTGCCTTCACCACCACCATGTGGGTGGTCAACTGGGTTCATTGCTGAACCTCTTACATGAGGACGAACACCTAAATGTCTAACTCTACCAGCTTTACCCCAGTTAATTAAGGAGTAATCACCGTTGCCTACAACAACAACTGTTGCACGGCAGTTATCATGAACCTTTCTTACTTCACCAGAAGAAAGTCTTAATGTAACGAATCCACCTTCGGAACCGAGGATCTGAGCAGAACAACCAGCAGCTCTTGCCATCTGTCCACCCTTACCAGCGATAAGTTCAACGTTATGAACGAATGTTCCATCTGGAATATTCTTAAGAGGCATTGCGTTACCAATCTTGATATCGCAAGCTTCACCAGAGATTACCTTGTCTCCAACATTTAAGTTTTCTGGAGCAATGATATATCTCTTTTCACCATCAGCATAGTGAAGTAATGCAATGTTTGCATTTCTGTTTGGATCGTATTCGATACCAGCTACAACTGCTGGAACGTTATCCTTGTTTCTCTTGAAGTCAATGATTCTGTACTTCTGTTTAGCACCACCGCCTTGATGACGGGAAGTGATACGGCCTGTATTGCCGCGGCCACCCTTCTTGTTT